>Ga0268280_1000215_pt1 | contig 54695 bp, 40 predicted proteins | sample saktaG_9_FD_190139 | JGI IMG/M metagenome (GOLD analysis project Ga0268280, IMG submission 190139) | Saline water microbial communities from Sakinaw Lake, British Columbia, Canada - sak_2011_5_24_40m | ecosystem: Environmental > Aquatic > Non-marine Saline and Alkaline > Saline ...
CCGACACCGGCGGCCGGGTGAGCGATACGACAAAACTTGGCGCTGCCCTGGAAAAAGCGGCCGAGAGCGAAGACATTTATTACGTTCTCACCTACCTGCCGGCCGAAGGAAAAGATCGCAAACGCGACCTCAAGGTCGAAGTGAACCGGCCCGGGATGAAAGCGGTCTATTCGCGCAAGCTGACGCTGGCCGAGATCTTCCCCTTGAAGATATCGGGGCTGGACTGGCAGGACAAGGTGCTGAAAATATCGCTGTCCGATTATCAGCGCCTGTACGGTGAAGCTGGCCTGGCAGGCCGCTTGCGCGTTGGCGTCCAGGCTGAAGCCAAAGGCACAAAGCATTTGGCTTTTGAAAAAGAGATCCTGCCCGTTGAAGCGGCCGTGACCGTGGAGATGGCCCTGAACTTTCCCGCTCCGGGCCGCTACCTTTTGCAGGTCGAAGTCGAGGACCTATTGTCGAAAAACCGCGCCCGCGCCGGGAAAGAGATCGAGATCCTCCCTTCTTCAGCTCCTCTCTTGCCAGAGCGCGGGGTCGACGAGGAGCCGATGCAGGCCGATCTGGCTGCGGTGCTGGACCAGGTGGCCGAACTGGACGCGGTGCTGGACAAGGCCGCCGTCTATTGTCGCAAGTTGAAGGAAGCGGCGTTCCGCTTCTATTGCCTGGAACAGGTGGAGGAGAAGGTGCTGGAGCGCGACCCCTTGAAGCAGCAAGTAATGCCGGTCGAGCGGCGCTGGGAATACGACTACCAGATCACCGGCGCCAACGGTGAGATCAGAGAAAAACGGCGGCTGGTCCGCGAGGGGACGCGCAAGGTCGACAAGGAAAATGCCTCATTGGAGACGCGTTTTTCCTCCCGTTACTCGGTATTCATGCCCGTGACCCTGTTGGCGGCAGAGAACCGTGGAAAATACCACTACCTGATCGCCGGACACAAGAAGCTGCAGAACCGGGATTGCCTCATGGTCGAGGTGCAGCCGCTTGACCCGAACGTCGGCGAGATCGCGCAAGGAAAGATCTGGATCGACGAGGCCGATGGTTCGGTGCTGAAGATCGAAATGAGTCCGCAGGGAATCGCCGGGATCCAGGCGCTCGAGGAAGCGGCGCGCAAGATGTCGGCCGAACTGGTCATGGAGGTGATCCACTGGTACCTTGTGGATCACGACGGCCTGCGCTTTCCATCGCAAACCGAGTTCATCGAGCAATACCGGTTCGACAAAGTGCTAGCCGATAGGTCGCAGATCGACGTGCGGGGCTCCCATCCGTCCACGACCGTCCTGGAAACGCGGGTGCGATTGGTGGAATTTTATCGCTTGAATCAATTGTATGAAGATTACCGCTTTTTCGCTGTGGAGAGCCGCGAGGAGATCAAGGATCCGGAATGATCACGATCCTGCGGCGACATCGATTGGCATCAAGTGTTGATGGTTTGCTGAATATTTTGCTTTGAGTCAATTTTGACTGTGCTTAAATAAAGTATCCTAAAATTTCGTTCAACAGCAGGATCTTTTGCGGCGGCACGGCGATATTTTTACCCTTGCGGACCAGGAAGCCTTCGGTTAGCAAAAAATCGCTGGGGGCGGGAAAAGACTTGAAAGCGGATGCCGGGATGCCATCGAGCAAACGCAGGCCGGTAATGATGCGGCGCAGGGCGGCTGGGAGCGGGGCGGTTTTTTGCTCGGGAAGAATCCCTTTGTCCAGGCCGGCATAATACTTCTTCAGGTCGGGGTGATTGCGGTAATCCCTGCCGTCCAGGAAACCGGCAGCCGAAGGGCCAAGGCCGATGTAAGGTTGATTTTTCCAATATTTCAGGTTATGTCGCGAAGCCTTTCCCGGCCGGCAGAAGTTGGAGACTTCGTAGTGGTCGTAGCCCAGGTCAAGCAGGCTTTGCCGGGCCTGAAAATAGAGGCGGGCGTCCCTTTCGTCGGCAGCCTGGCGCGGCACTCCCTCCAAAATATAGACAGAAACGTGGGCGGGTTTCAATGTTTCGATTTGGCGAAAATTCCGTTCCATGCTCCTGGATGTCTGGGTCTCTAGGCCGATGATCAGGTCGAGGCTGATGTTGGTGAAGCCGACCTGCCGGGCCTGCTCCATTGCCTGCAGCGCTTGAGTGGCGCTGTGCGTCCTTTTCAGGCAGCGCAGATCGCGATCCTGGAATGACTGGACGCCGATGCTCAGGCGGTTGACGCCGGCGCGGCGGCAGGCCCTTAATTGCGACGCGGCCAGGTCTTCGGGGTTGGCTTCCAGCGTGATCTCGCTTTTTTTGTCGATTGGGAAATTTTTCGCCGTTGTTTCCAGCATGGCCGATATTTGCGGTGGGGTCAGCAGCGAGGGCGAACCGCCGCCGATGTACACCGTGTCCAGCAAGAGGCCGGGATCCCGACGCCGGCGAATTTCCCGTGCCAGGTATCCGAGATATTCGTCGGCTGCTAGCTGCCGGTGCTTTTTCTTGAAAAAATGGCAGTAAAAGCAGCCGCGGCGGCAGAAGGGAAAATGGATATAGAATCCGGTTTTATTCAAATCAGGGCCAGGCGCTTTTTCTCGATCCAGCCGGCGATCTGGGCGGAAGCGCTGACCTGCACCCAGTCACGGTAGCGGTCGATGATCCGGACTTCCAGGCCGGGGTCGACCTTGAACAGCACGGTGTTGTCCTCGCCCGGGCCGCTGCGCAGCAGGGAGTTTTCCTCCATGATCATGGCGCTGCCGATTTGGCTGAGGGCGGCCACGCGGCTGATGTGATAGGCACCGAGGGCCATGATCAGCAATAGAGAGAAGGCCGTGGCGTAAAGGATTTTTTTATTTCTTCCCCTGGTCAGCAGCAGAAAAAATGAGATGTTCAGCAGCAGCAAGGCCAGCAGCAGCATGGCGCTTAATGTGTTCAGGCTCAGTTTGCTTTCCAGGACCTGCAGGCTGCGGGTGACGAAATCGGGTTTGGCAGGGGGCGCGACGGCGGGGAAGTGGCGGTCGACCATGGTGATGTTTTTAGAGATGGCAGGGTCGAAGCGGTGCAATTTTCGGGCCTGCAAATAGTAGATCTTGGCGGACAGGAAATTCTCCAGTTTGTAGTGGCAGTTGCCGATGTTGAACAGCACCTTCCAGTTCGTGATATGGCGGCTGATGCCCAGGTAAAGGGGGAGGGCGGCGGCGAATTTGCCTTCTTCATACAAGCGGTTGGCGGCAGCGAAGTCCTCCTGGACTCCGGCGCCCGCGACCGCGGCCAGCAGCGCCAGCAGAGCGCAAAAAAGGATCACTTTTTTTTGTTTCATTTCATCTTCTTGTCGATTTCCCTGAGCAGTCCGCGCAGGGTTTCCAGGTCCTTTTTCAGCTCCAATGCCGATTTTTTGTGCTCCGAGAACTTGGCCAACTCGGACTGCGACTTGATGAACAGAAATTTTTCGGCGCTGGCGGCGGCGACCTGCCGCTGGCTGAAGATCTCGGCGATCTTGCGGTTGGAGATCTCGGCCAGGCCCAGACCGCTCTTTGCCTGGAAGTAGGCCTCCAGGAGGGGAGCGATGTCTTCGCCGTGACGGACACGGGCCAGTCGCTTGAGGGTCCGGGCCAGGACCTGCCGGTTGCGTAGCAGCGGGCTGGCGGCAATGTGGCGGTCCCAGAGAAAGGTTTTCAACAGCAGCAGCAGGTTGAAGGCGAAGAAAGCGAGAATGACGGCCGCGAACCACTTCTGGCGGTACAGGTGCCAGGATTGGTCATGGAGCCGGCCGCTGCGGATGAAATCGATGTCCTCGCCCTTCTGCACAATGGCACTCCTGGGCAGGGTCTGGGCCTGGTCCGTTGAAAGTTTTTCACCGCTGACCCGGATCGGCAGGGCACGGCTGCGCAGGCTGACAATACTGCCCCGGGCCGGGTCGAAATACCTGAACTCCAGGGGCGGGAAAGTGAGGCTGCCGGTTTTGTTGAAGGACACCGGGATCTCGGCGCGCAGGGTCCCGGCCAGAGCGGCCGAGTTATAGGTGTTCTCCTGGGTGATCTTGGCCGGATAGACAACGAACTGATCGCTGCCGGGCAGGGTCGGAGGAATAATGGCTTTGCAATTGCCGCTGCCGCTGATCTCCATTTTCAGAGTGACGATGTCGTTGATGTCGGCCTGGGCCTGGGGGCTGCGCAGCGAAAAAACGAATTGGCCCACCGGCAGCCCGGCGGCCCCTTCAGGGGGGTCGCCGACCGTGATCTTCACTTCCTGGGTCGAGCGGCGGATCGGCTGCGAAGCGAAGAACATGGATTGCGCATCGGCCATTTCCAAATCGAACTGCAGGGACGGTATGGTCAGGGTGCCGCTCTCGCTGGCGAACAACGCCGCTTTGCGGATCTCGTAAACCTGGTAGATGACGCCATCGACATTTTCGCTGCCCGGAGTGATGGATTGGGGGACAGGAAACCATTCCTGCCAGAAGCCGGCGAACGAAGCGCTGGAAAGCATATTTACGGCTTGGATGCGGTTGCGGGTGTAGAGCAGGACACGGAACAGCAATTGCTCCCCTTTCAGGCAGTTTTTTTTGGGCAAAACCGCCCGCAAGTAGGCATCCACCTTCTGCGGCTGGCGGTTCTGCATGGGGGAGGCGAAAAAATCGTCAGCAAAAAACGAAGGCTGTCCTGCCTGAGGGGGCTGGGCCGGGTTCAAGCTGCCTTTGACCACTTCCACCGTGAACTGCCGGGTCTGGTAATCCTGCCCCTGGTACTGGTAGCGGACCGGCGGCAGGGTCAATTTTCCGGTGCGCACCGGCATCAGGTAGTAGACGAAGCGGGTGGAGGTGGAGCTGGCGCCGTTGCGGAATTGGAATTCGGAACTGCGCGAGGTTTGCAGGGTTTTGAAATCGTCGAGGTAGGTCAGATCGGGCTGGCTGGGATTTTCGATGTTCTTGAAGGTCAGGGTGTAGATCAAGGTGTCGTCCAGGCCGATTTTTTCGGCGTTGACGCCGGCCGTGACCTCGGCGTCCACCTCCGCCAGCAAGGTTGACGCGGCCAGCAACATGGCCAGGAACAATAAAAAACAGGCGCTACCAGTCCTTTTCATTTTTAACCGGGGCGATCTTGCGCTTTTTCTTTTCCATCTGCCGCTTTTCGTTCTGGTTGAGGAATTGCATCATGGCTTCGTATTTCTGCTTCTGTTTTTCGGCTTCGGCCTGCGGGTCCTGCTGCTGGTCTTGCGGCTGCTCCTGCTGTTGCTGTTCCTGGATCTTTTTCAAGGTGAGCTCGAAGTTTTTTTTGCCCTGAAGGTCTTCGGGATCAAGGCGCAGGCATTGCTTGTAGCTTTCCAGGGCTTTGGGGAATTGGCCAAGCCGGTAGTAGGCGTTGCCCAGGTTGTAATGGAGACCGGCAGCCGCCGGCCCCAGCTTGGCGGGCTCGATGCGGGAAAATTCATCCAGGGCTTCCTGGTATTTTTTCAATTCGTAAAGCGTGGCCGCGGTGTTGTTCGTTAATTGCGGGGCATCGGTTTTCAGCCCCTTGGCCGATAGGAATTGTTCCAGCGCCTCCGCGAATTTTCCCTGGCGGTAGGCCTCGATCCCCTTCTGGTTTTTGCGGGCGGCCGGCTCGAACCAGTGCCAGCCCAGCAGCAGGGGCAACAGCAGTAAAATGATCAGCTTTTTTGCCATGTGATCTTCCTGTCGCTGATGGCCATCTCGCCGATCAGAAAAAACAGAGCCAGTAGCAGGGGATAGGCAAAGCGGTCGATCTTTTTGCTTTTGACCTTTTTGGCCAGCAGCTGCCGTTCATAATCCCGCAATATTCCAATGAAGGCCGAGATCCCGGCCGCGGCGCTCAGGCGGTAGTATTGCCCGGCGCCGGCCGAGGCGATCTCGATGAGCGTGGCTTCAGCCAGCTGCGATTTGATGATATTGCCCTGGCTGTCCTTTTTCCAATCCGCGGTCTTGCCGCTTTGGTCAAGGATGGGAATCGGAGCCCCGCCCGGAGATCCCACGCCAACGGTGAAAACAGCGATCTTTTGCTTTTGCAGTTCCGGCAGGGACGCGGCCCAATTTTTTTCCTGGTCTTCGCCGTCGCTGATCAAAACGATCAGCTTCTGGCTGGCCGGAGAATTCTTGAACATGCGCAGGGCCAGGGCGAATCCTTTGGCGAAGTCGGTTCCCTGCTCTTCCTCCGGGCTGGCGGCCGAGGCCTGGGCCAGGAGCTTGAAGGCCTCATAATCCATGGTCAGCGGGCATTGCACGTAGGCAACGGCGGCGAAATTGACCAGGCTGACCATGTCGGTCCTCAGGGAGTCGACAATGGTCGAGATCAGGTTCTTGGCCACTTCCAGGCGCGAGGGCTGCAGGTCCTCGGCGTTCATGGAAGTGGAAGTGTCGAGCAGGAAAACGATCTCCAGGCCGCGGATGTCCAGGCTTTCAAAGCGTTCGCCCCACTGCGGCCGGGCCAGGGCCAGGATCAGGAAAAAAAAGGCCGCCAGCAGCAACGCCGCTTTGAAAAAATCCATTTCCCGGCCGCTGCGCACCACGCTTCGTGCTTGGGCCGCTGCGGAAATGAAATCGCGCAGGATGCGCCTTTTTTTGCGGTAGTTCCACACCACTAGAAGGGTGAAGGGAATAAGCAGCAGCAGGAGAAAAAGGGCGAGGGGATTGGCGAAGGTCATGGCAACTCGTGCCCTTTTTTTGTATTCGTCGATTCAGCCATTTTCGTCATTATTATAGCAAATTGAAACGGTTAATAAAAGCAGAGCCTGGTTTGCGGTTGGGTAAAATGGTGAATGGGTAGATTGTTTAGGTAGGGGCACGGCGCGCCGTGCCCCTACAATCCCGACCCAAAATCCTTGACATTAAATCCCCAATAGGTTAAACCTTAAACAAATCGCCATGAGCAAAACCTTCGATCAGGGACGAGAAGAGATAGCCAAACTTTGCAAGTACTTCGCCACCAACCGTCAGGCTTTTTTCGCGGCCGGGGTCAAGGAAGCCCATATCCGCCAAAGTTTGATCGATCCTTTTTTTGAAGCATTGGGTTGGGATATGCGCAATGCGGCTATGGTTGCGCCGCAGTACCGCGAGGTCGTTACCGAGGACAGCCTGGAAATCGAGGGTCAACAGAAAGCACCGGATTACACATTCAGGGTTGGCACCCTGGCCAAGTTTTACACCGAAGCCAAAAAATGCGGCATCAACATTAACGCCGATCCGGGACCGTCTTACCAATTGCGCCGCTACGGTTGGAGCGCCAAGGTGCCCCTCTCCATCCTCACCGATTTCGAGGAACTGGGAGTTTATGACTGCACCATCAGGCCCCGGCCCGTTGACAAAGCCAGTTACGGCCGCATTCAGTATTTTCGCAGCGAGGAATATGCCGATCGCTGGCGGGAATTGTGGGATATTTTCTCGCGCGAGGCGGTATGGGCGGGGGCTTATGATCGTTACGCCGCTGCCAAGCGTAAGCGCGGCACCTCCGAGGTGGACAGCGAGTTCCTGAAAGAGATCGAAGGCTGGCGCGATTCCCTGGCCCGCAACATCGCCCTGCGCAATCTGTACCTGGGCTATGACGATCTGAACACCGCCGTGCAGCGCACCATCGACCGCCTCATTTTCCTGCGCATGGCCGAGGACCGCGGCCTGGAGTCTTATGGACAACTGCTCAAGCTATGCCAGCAGCCGGAAATATACGCCCGGTTTATTAAAATGTGTCGCAAAGCCGACGAGAAATACAATTCGGGCATCTTCCATTTCCAGAAAGAGGAGGGGATTTCTGAAGAGCACGATCGCCTGACTCCGGCGCTGACCATCGATGACAAGGTGATCAAGCCTATCCTGCAGAATCTCTATTTCGAGCACGGCTCGCCCTACCACTTCGGCGTCCTGCCCGTGGAAATCCTGGGCACAGTCTACGAACGCTTCCTGGGCAAGGTCATCCGCCTGACCGCCGGGCATCAGGCCAAGGTCGAGGAAAAACCCGAAGTGCGCAAGGCCGGCGGCGTCTATTACACGCCTGCTTATATCGTGGATTACATCGTCAAGAACACGGTGGGCAAGATGATCGAGGGCAAGAGCCCGGCGCAATTGAGCGGCGGCAAGAACGGCCAGCCGCTACGTGTCCTGGATATGGCCTGCGGTTCCGGTTCATTCCTTTTAGGTGCTTATCAATATTTGCTCGACTACTGTCTGAAATGGTACCTTGAAAATCATCCAGAGAAACACAAGGGAGCCGTTTACCTGGACAGCCGCGGCAAGTATTGGCGCCTGACCATCGCCGAGAAAAAACGCATTCTGATCAGCCATATTTTTGGCGTGGACATCGATCTTCAGGCGGTCGAAGTTTCGAAACTGTCTTTGTTGCTGAAGGTTCTGGAAGGCGAAACCGACGAAACCGTCGGCCAGTCCCGGCAGCTTTTCCACGAAAGGGCTTTACCCAATCTTTCCAATAACATCAAGTGCGGTAATTCGCTCATCGGCCCCGACTATTTATCCGGTCGTCTGATCCCCGATCCCGATGAAATGAAGCGTGTCAATCCCTTCGACTGGCAGCGCGAGTTCCCCGAAGCCATGCACTCCGGAGGCTTCGATTGTGTAATCGGAAATCCGCCGTATGTGAGGCAGGAGGCATTGGGGAATGATTTTAAATCCTACGTCAAAGAAAAATATGATTCCTATGCCGGAACCGCTGATCTTTATATTTACTTCATAGAACAATCATTGAAATTACTCAGTGAAAATGGAAACTTCGGATTTATCTGCTCGAATAAATGGATGCGGTCGAATTACGGTCGTCCTTTGAGAGATTTAATAAAAAATGAATCCAAAATTGAACAGATTATTGATTTTGGAGAATTACCGGTTTTCCAAGGTGCAGCGACATTTCCGGCCATATTACTGCTAAAAAAGGAGATTATAAAAAAGCAATATTTTACTTATGCTCCTATTAAACGTTTGGATTTCACATCGCTTTCAGATGAAATAGACAAAATCGGAGAGAAGTTGAGTGAACATTCCATCAAAGGAGAAAATTGGACATTGGCCAGCAGGAGCGAAGTTGAGCTTTTCGAAAAGATGCGCCAAATTGGTATTCCTTTGGGTGAGTATGTAAATGGAAAAATTTACCGCGGTGTTTTAACCGGTTTGAACGAAGCGTTTGTAATCGACCGTGAAACTCGGGATCGGTTAATTTCTGAAGATAAAAAAAGCGCTGAACTGATTAAACCTTTAATATGCGGAGATGATGTGCGGAAATGTTTTATTTATTTCCGGGGACAATATATTATCCTGATTCCAAAGGGTTGGACCCGTCAGAAGATTGGAACAGTCCGAGATCCATGGGACTGGTTTCAGAAAAACTACCCTGCTATTGCTAGTCATTTAGAACCTTTTTCACTAAAAGCCCAGAAGCGCCAAGATAAAGGTGATCACTGGTGGGAACTCCGAGCATGTGATTATTATGAGCAATTTGAGAAACCAAAGATTGTCTATCCTGATATTGCAAAAGAAAGCAGAATGACAATAGATTATAAAGGATTATATTTTGGAAATACCGTTTATTTTATTCCAATTGAAGATCTTTATTTATTGGCGGTTTTAAATTCAAGTCTTTTATTTCACTACTTTAAACGTAATGCCACTGTTATTGGGGATGCTGATAAATCTGGAAGGCTGCGTTGGTTCAGCCAAGATGTACTGAAACTTCCAATCCGGAAGATTGACTTTTCTAAGCACACTGACAAAAAGATGCATGACAAGATAGTCCAACTAGTTGAGTCCATGTTGGAACTACACAAAAGAAAGGTTGCTGCCAGGAGTGAAAGGGATATTGAGCTTCTTCTGCGCCAGATTGAATCCACCGACCGCGAAATCGACCGGCTGGTTTATGAATTGTATGGGTTGACGGAAAAAGAAATCAAAATTGTGGAGGGTGAAGATGCCAAATAAAATTGATGTTGTGATCGATCCGGTTATCAAGCAAAAAACAGTAAAGATTCCCAAGGATATGCGGATTCGGGACATCGTTTGTCTGAGTTTAATGAGAGGTGAAATTAGTTTTCGTGTTACGGTCAGAGGTGATGTATTGCCAAAGTCGATAACCTTGAAATCTATTAGAATCGAACCGATAAATAGAAAAGGTATTGAAGAGACGAGAGGGTTTGAATTTAAAATTGACAATATTCAGAATGGCGTCGAATCAATCACTAAGTCTTTCACTCATATTTTCCCTTTTTCTGATGCATTTTGGATTCATGCAGAAGTAGCTAACATTCCTGGTTTTGAGATTGAAACAAGACAGATTCTTGCCAATAATGCGGAAGGTCCCCAAGGATGGCCTTCACTAGGTGGATTGACCAGTGGGCCAATGGTAAATAAACGTAAATGGATAAACTATGTAATCGCTGTAGACAGATTCGCTTTTGAACAAAAAAAAGTAAATTTCTGGCTTAGGTCTCTAACTTGGGTACTTGTTGGATTAGGATTAATACAGTTAATTGGTTTTGCTTACGATATAATTAAATCTTGTAGATGAAACTGGGGACGGAGCATCCGTAGGGACAGGCCGCGAACTGAAAAAATGGGATACCATTATGTTCCTCAAGAATACCTCAGGGGATTTGCCGATCCGGAAAATCCAGGCAAGATTTGGATGTATGACAAACAATCTTGCCAATTCACACATGCCAGTATCAAATCCGTCGCTCAGGAAAAGGGATACTACAGCGAAACAACAGAGAGACAACTTAGCGAACTCGTCGAAGGTCCCGCTCATCAAGTGCTTAAGAAACTTCGGCTTAGATATATGATTGACAATAGTGAGCGTATCCGTCTTGCGCTTTACGTTGGCACAATGTTAATGCGCGTCCCGCATCGACGACGAAAGGCTTTCCAAATGCTTCCAGGGGTACTTGAAGAGACGATCGATAATATTTCAAATCAGGTTGATCAATGGGCAAGAACCACGACTGTTGGTCCAGAGCTGATCTCTAGGAGGTATAGCGAACTGGAACAAGCGAGCAAGAAGTTTAGGAAAAAGCCACCAGCAGAGATTATTGAAAAGATTCGCACTCCTTGGCCCAGCAAGAAGGTATTGGCTCTGGTGAGTGCTATGACATGGCGGATCGTTCCCGCGGATGGAGTCGGGTTCTTTGTCACTTCTGACAATCCGGCATACTTTTTTGAAGCGGAAGCATATGGGCTTGGCAACCCTCAATCAGAGCTAACGTTTGCGCTGGCATCTGATTTAATGCTATTTGCCAGCTGGCAGGGTGCCCATCACGAAACCATCTTCACTAAAACAACTTCCGCTATAAAGAGGGAAGCTAATCGCCGTATCGCGAGCGGTGCTGAGCGATTTGTATTCTGCCGAGCGCAAGAAGACTGGGTAGCTGAAATTGCTAATAAACAAAAGCCCTACCTCAGTCGAATTCAATGGTAAGAGAAAAACTGGGGATGAATGGTGATTTTATGGCATTTCGGATTGGGCAGATTAAATGCAAGGAGATTGTTAAACATGAAAAATTCTAAAAATTTAACAGGGATTGCGGGAACTTACTATCTTGCTGCTGAATTATCAAGACGCGGATATGTTGCGTTGGTTACAATTAAAAATACTAGTGCAGTAGATTTAATTGTTTCATCTCAAGAGAATTTTAACTCCATTGGAATACAAGTCAAAACGAGTCAAACTAATAAAAATCAAGGCTGGATTCTTTCAAGTAAAAACGAAAATTTAGTAAGTGAAAATATAATATATGTATTCGTGAATCTAAAAACCGATAATTCGAGGCCAGATTTTTATATTGTACCTAGTAAAATTGTCGCTGATACTATTACAAATGGGCATAAAAAATGGTTGGAAACACTAGGTAAAAATGATCAGCCTCATAATGATTCTGCTATCAGAACATTTTACGATAATGAAAATATCTTCAAAGAAAAATGGGATTTAATTGAAAACAAACTAGATAATCCCAAATAATGAGATATTGGTGCCAGGTCTTACATTATTACTTTTTTCTATTCACTTTCATCCTAGCATAATTCTTGGGATTGTGAGATTGGAAAGAAGAGATAAAAATTGTGGGGAACGCTGGTTCATGAACCTACAGGGGAATTGGCAAGGAATCGGCAGGGACAGGTCGCGACCTGTCCCTACATTATGGAGAATGAAACTGCACGAAAGCAGATCTCAACGGTCAAAAACTTGAACATATAATGCGCATAGTGTATGAATTAGATTAGCTATTGGATATGGAAATAAAGATTATGGGAGATGAAACACAAAAATGAAAAAACAACATAAGCGTACTCCTCTTGTTGTGGAGCACCTTGAGGGCATTTCACGGGCGGCAATCGGTCGCTTTCCTGAACTGGTCACGGAATTTGCGCGCGGCAAGAGTGGTGTTTATGCTCTATACAAAAGTGAATCCTTGTATTATGTTGGTCTGGCTAAAAATTTACGCTCCCGCTTGCACCATCATTTACGCGATCGTCACGCCCAGGAATGGAATCGTTTCAGCATATACCTGACCCGCGATGATGAACATTTGAAAGAGCTTGAATCTCTTGTACTCAGAATCGCTTCACCAAAAGGTAACCGCACATCAGGGAAGTTTATGGAATCCCGCGACCTCTTCAAATTATTCAAGCAAAAAGCTCAACAGATGCAGCGTAAGGAGCTTTTTGAAATTACGGGCGACGAACCGGTTGCAGTATCAAAAGACAGAGCCGAACGCCGGCGCCTGGGCGAATTTGATACCATCATCTGCCCAGCCCATCCGGATGGTTTCCAGGAAGAATTCTTGGAAAAAAATCGTTGGTATGCCATTCGGTTATCAAAAAAAGTGATCCCCAATCTTAAATATATCGCGATCTATGTGTCGTCTCCATCTCATAAGATAACCCATTATGGCCGGGTCGCGTCGATCAGGCCATACCAGGACAGCGGTAAATACATGGTCAAGTTGCGCGGTAAGGCCAAATCGATCGGCCCGATCGTCCATTCTCCCAGGATATCCATGCAAGGTCCCCGACTGGCAATAATGGAAAGGTTAAAAAGAGCGCGGACACTGGTCGATGCATTATAAGGTGAATAAATATGAAGTTCTTCAGAAATAAAAAGTATTTATTGATTGAAATCATAGAATCATTTTGGGTACCAATACTCTTTTTAATTCTCTCGATTATTTTTTTATTCAAATTAACAAATATTAGAGATACACAGACATTTCAAATAGTAATTGGTATTGTTCTTGGTGTCGTTTTAGGTTTTACCGCAGATATACTGAAACGTAGTTTTAATGAGTATCAGTGCAAGATGCGGCTTAGAAAATCTTCCTTAAAGTTATTAAAAAATGATGCAAAAGGAGTTTATCGAACCTTTTGGCAATATGAAAACATGCAAAAATCGAAAAATCTGCCGTTTAATGCGCAATCCTGTTTGCCACCAAAATTAGACTTAAAATATTGGTCTTTTTTAAAGAAAGATAAAGATTTTCTTTTACTTGCCTCGAAATCTCCATTCGATCAAATATTTGAATCAATATGGGAACTAGAAAAAATCAACGATCAAATTGAAAAAGCACAAAGTGGGGATACGCAGGCACTTGGGTTTGCGATTGCCTTTTACAATCAAACAATACAAGAAAAAATTCACAAAAAATTACTACTCTTTTTTATGACTTTTGATGAAATTGAAAAATTGGATAAAAAGTTCAATGAGCTTCCCTGAAACGCAATAATGGATAAGAGGAGAGCGAAGTCAGGATGGCATTTTGGGGATTAATAATAAGAGGTGATCATGGAAACAAGGATCGCGGTTTTCAAGGGAAAATCGATACGCAAGACAATCCATAATAGTGAGTGGTGGTTCGCTGTCGTGGACGTGGTGGAGGTTTTGACCGACAGTGCCAATCCGGTGCAATATATCAAAAAAATGCGCAACCGCGATCCGCAACTTCAAACCAACTGGGGTACAATTTGTACCCCCCTTGATTTGATTGCCAAGGATGGAAAAATCAGGAAAGTTCTCTGTGCCAACACGGAAGGGATTTTTCGAATAATTCAATCCGTCCCTTCATCAAAAGCTGAACCTTTTAAGCGCTGGTTGGCCAAAGTAGGTTATGAGCGTGTTCAGGAAATCGAAGATCCCGAATTGGGGCAGAAGCGCACTCGCGCTTTGTATAAAGCCAAAGGCTATAGCGAGGATTGGATCGAAAAGCGTATGCGCGGCATCGCCATTCGCGAAGAATTGACCGATGAGTGGAAAAAACACGGAGTTGGAAAGGATCGGGAATATGAAATACTGACGGCTGAAATTTCCAAAGCGACTTTCGGCTTTACCCCCAGTGAATACAAAAAGCTGAAACATTTGCAAAGGGAAAATCTGCGTGATCATATGAACGACCTGGAATTGATTTTTTCGATGTTAGGCGAAGCGGCCACCACCGAAATCACCAAAGTGGAACATCCACTTGGATTTGACGAGAATCGCCATGTTTCCAGGCGCGGTGGACGAATCGCCGGCGGAGCAAGGGAGAAACTGGAAAAGGAGACTGGAAAAAAAGTGGTCAGCCCGACTAATTATTTGACTGAACCCCAGAAGGCAAAAAAATTGAAAAAATAGCGGACCCTATTTCATGCCGCCATTGAATTTATTGATCGTGTTCTGCTCAGTTATCAGGTAGATCAAAAACTGGTTTAGGCTCAAGTTTTCCCTTCGGGCGTTTTCGGCCAGCTTGCGGTGGAGCGATTTGGGGACGCGCAGCACGAACTTGCCGCTGTAGGATTCCGGTTCGGGGATGGTGATCCCCCGGTCCAGCGCCGTCGTCAACCAGGCCTCCATGGCGTCGCGGATGTTGCCGGCAACTTCCTCCAAACTCTCTCCCTGAGTCATACAGCCTTTCAGCTCCTCTACCCGGGCAAAGAAACCGCCTTCGGCTTCAGCCTGGATGTGGATGCTATAAGGCAGGGCCAGGTAATAGGAGATGTCTTTCTTTTCCATGGCTTAATCCTCCAAACCAAGCATTTCAATTATGATCTGTAAATATGTTCTTTTAACAACGTGATTGTGAACCGGAACCGTCATCTGAATATCCCCTTTGAAGAATACAAAGTGGCTTCCTTTCTGATTCTTTTTGTCCAACGTAAATCCAAAATGCTCTAAAATCACTTTTACCTCATCAAAACGCATATCGACAGGTTTGCGTAAAAGCCGTTCAATTAATTTCTCCTTTTTTGACATGCGTAACATAGTAGTACTATATTTAATACTAAATATCAATACTTTTTTATACTTTTTTTAATTTTATTAAGAAATATACAAAACCAGGACGGAGTGGCACTGAGGACTGGTCCCAAATCCGACATTCACGGCTGGCGTTTGTGATGGTTATTTGTACCCCGAGTATTATCCCGCCGATTTACTTCGAGCTCTCAACCGGTTAGAATGCTGTCATGAAGAAAAAACATCTGCGCGCCGTGTTTGTCGGCTTTGGCAACGTCGTCCAAAAGCTGGCGGCCATGCTGACCGTGGAACGGCATTTGTTTCCCGGATTGGCCGATCTCCACTTGGAGCCTGTTGCCATATTCACCGGGCGGCACGGCGGGCTGGTCGACGCGGCCGGCATCGATTTAGGCCGGGCCCTGGAGCAATTCCGGGAAAACGGCAGTTTCCCGGCCGCGCCCGTGACGGTCCTGCAGGCCCTGGAGACGCTCGATTATGACGTGCTGCTGGAATTGTCAACTTTGAGTATTGCCGATAAAGGGGAACCTGCCATTTCTCATGTTCGCAGCGCCCTGAAACGCGGGCTGCATGTGGTCACGGCCAACAAGGGGCCGGCGGCTTTCGCCTACCGCGAGCTGGCGGAGCTGGCTCGCAAGAACAAGGCGCAGTTCCTCTTCGAAAGCGCGGTCATGGACGGTACCCCGATCTTCAGCCTGGGGCGCTCTCTCCACGGACTGAGGGTGACCGGGTTCTCCGGCATCTTCAACACGACCACCAATTTCGTCCTCTCGCGCCTGGAAGCGGGCGAAAGCATGGAGGCCGCCGTCAGAACGGCCCAGCGCCTTGGCTTCGCCGAAGCCGATCCGGGCCTCGACCTGGACGGTTGGGACTCGGCGGCCAAGACCGCCATCCTGGCCAACTTCTTTATGGACGCTGGCATCGATCCGCTGCAAGTCGAGCGCCGGGGGATCCAGCACCTGATGCCGGAATCCGCCGCCAAGGCCGCGGCGGCCGGAAGGCGCATCAAGCTGATCTGCAGGGGCTGGAGGGAGGGAAGCAAGTGTCGAGCCGAGGTGCAGCCGCGCGAGGTGGCCCTCGACCACCATTTCGCCGCGGTCAACGGCCGGGCGGCAGCCCTGCGCCTTGAATTCGACATGCTGGGCCCGCTCTGGATCCTTGAGGAGAGCCCCGACCTGATTGACACCGCCTCGGGCGTCCTGCAGGACCTGCTGGCCGTAATTGCTCAAGCATAGGAGAATCACATGAAAAAGATCACAATGGCAAGGCTGTTCCTGCTGCCGCTGCTGCTCCTTGCCGCCATGGCCTCGTCCGGTGCGGCGGGCACCGACACCTGGCGGCAGGAACTTCTCAAAGAGAGGGAGCAGAAGGATATTGAATTCAAGAACTCGGCCCCTTCGCCCATGGCCGGCGGCGCTCGTTTGACCGTCAGCACGCCGGGAAAAACTTTCATAACTATCACGGACGGTACCGTGTCGGTTAAAGCCCAGGCCGGAGCCGGAGCGGTTTTTGCGGTATTTTCCAGAGAAGGGAAATGGTATTGGCACGAAAACGCCCCAGGGATCCTATGCCGCCTGGGAGAACGTGACATCGCCCGGAACGTTGAGGCGTTGATCCCGGGAAGCCTGTTCAAGGCCGGCCGTTTCACGCTCGCCGCTTATCCCGGCCCGGAAAGCCTGGCCTTGATCGTCTTCGACCCGCAGCGCCCGCAGCAGCTGGATTTCAAACACCTGGTCTATTTTCCCCCCGATGCCCGTTACGCGGTGAAAGCCAGACTGGAGAAATTTCCCGAAAAGCGTGAAGTGAAGATCACAACCACGCGCAAGCTGGAAAAGACATTTTATCGCTACGCCCGCATCCATTTTCAGATGCATGGCAAAAATTTGGCTTTGACCGCCTTGAAGTCAAGCCTGGATGGTCCCGATTCAGATTATCTGTTCATTCCTTTCAAGGACGCGACCAACGGCAAAGAAACCTACGAAGTCGGGCGTTTTATGGATGTGCCCGAGCCGCAAGGCGAGGAATTCATCCTGGATTTCAACCGCTGCTACAACCCCTTGTGCAATTACTCACCCGCCTACAATTGCCCGCTGCCGCCGCTGGAGAATTTCCTGGACATCGCGGTTGCGGCCGGGGAAAAGGCATATCCTCATTGAAAGTAAGAACGAGGTTCGAAGTTCGAGGTTCGACGTTCGATGTTTAAAAGACTATACGAAATACGTGATACGTGATGCGTAATGCGTGATGAGGGAAGACAAAGGCAGCGTAGGGGCGATCCGCTGGGTCGCCCATCTTAAATCCCAAATCTCAAGCAGCAAAGTCCTAGAAAGAAAAGTGTTGGTGTTAGTGAAGAAAAAAAATTAGTACAGAAACTTTTTCCTGTAGGGAACGCAGATATGCGTTCCAAATTCCAATGACCCAAACAAAAAAGTAGATGGGTAGAAGGGTAAACGAGTTAAAGGGTTAGGAAAACAGCAAGCGGTCAAACTCTTTGCCTTAACCCGTTAACTCTTGAACTCATCAACTCTTCAACATGCTTTTTCTTCTACGTCGAACTTCGAACCTCGAACGTCGAACCTATTGCTGCTGCTTGGATGCTGGGGCCGGCCCGGAAAGGAGCGAACTCGCTTTTTTAAGCGGCTTGTTGCCCGGCACCGTATCCCAGCCGGTCAGCCAGGTCACCACGTCGCGGTCGCCGTGCAAGGCAACGGTGATATCGTCGCTGTCGCCGCCGCCAAGTGGTTCGGCTTCCAAAAAAACGGTGCGGATCTCATTCTCCTGATCCAGGGGAATGGCCCAGGTCTGTGAATCGTAGGCGGGGATATCGATCCCGTCACCGTCGACCCAGGCCGACATCGGCATGTTGCCGATATTGACCACGGTCACATAGGCTTCAAAGTCCTGTTTTACGCAGGAAACAAGGAACAGGGTCAGCATCAGCACGGTAAATCCCAGTAATATCTTTTTTTTCATGTCTGCCTCCGTGGGGCGCTCAGGACGCCGCCAATGAGAATGCAATTCGCATGCCAACTCCAGGCGGTACATTTGTCCTGAAAAAAGGACAATCTGTTCCACCCGGTTTATCTTTGCATTTCCAGAGCGTATAATAGCATCTTTCTGGAGGAGAAACCATGAAAATAAGAAACTTGATTTGCATACTGGCCTTACTGGCCGCATTGCCGGTTTTTTCCCAGGCGAATACCCAGAAAATCAGTCAATGGCTGGTCCTGGGACCGGCGGAAATTCTCGCCAATGGCGCAGCTCTGCCTGCTGCTGAAGAAGCGGCTTTGGAATATGATTTCCTGTCCGTCGCCCTGCTCCGGCCCCAGGCGGGCCTGAAAGCGCAATGGAGCACCCAGCGTCAGCTGACCTGGCAGCCCGGGGCCGCTCGTTTCGCCGGGTCGGCCGCGAAACAGGCTGTCTACCTGGCCGCATACCTGGAAAGCCCGCGTTGGTTGCAGGCCCAGCTGGTGGTGGAAGGGGCTTTTCCGTTGCGGGTCTATTTTGATGGCGCGGCACTGCCTCAGCCAGCCGTAGGCGGGAAAGAAGTGGAAAAAAACAGTTACCAGCTGACCCTGGCCAACGGTAAGCACCTGCTTCTGATCAAAGGGATTTTGCCCGCGGGTACGGGCAAGAATCATGCGCTGCAGGCCAGCTTGAAAAACAAAACGGCCTTCGCTGCTGATCCCATTGCGGTTTCCCTGGGGGTCGAGCGCCGCACCAGCATGGAAGACGTCCTGAACACTGTAAACATCGATGATGTTTTTCTGGCCCCGGACGGGAGCAGGGTGGCCGTGGCTTTAAGCAAGCGTCAAAGCGGAGAAAGCGAGAACCGCCGCTGGCTCGAGATCCTGGATACGGGAAATGGCGGCCGCATATTTACTTCACAGGGTCTGGGAGCCATCGGCAATTTCCAATGGTTGAAGAATTCCCGCAGTTTTTTCTTCGGCCGTGAAGAAAAAGATCTTACCGACCTGTGCGTATATGATCTCGATGCCCACGCCTGCCGGACCATCCTGGCCGGGATCAAGAACTTTTCCTCGTGCTGGTGGTCTGAAGACAGCAGGTTCCTGGTCTATGCCACCCGGGATGAACCTGAAAAAGACAAGGCATTCCGTCATGTCAAGAACATCGACGACCGTTCGCGCTTCGCGGAACGGCGCCAGGAGCTGACCCTGTTCTTCCCCGAATCGGGCGTGCGCCAGCCGCTCACCAATTCGAGTGACAATGTCAGCCAGGTGCGCATCAGCCCCGACGGCCGCATGCTGCTGCTGGCATCTTACAGCGAAGATGCCAAGGTCCGCCCTTATCACAAAAACACCCTGGTCCTGTATTCCCTGGCCGATGGCCGGCGGGAAAAGATCCTGGACGACCCCTGGATCGATGATTTTGCCTGGTCGCCGGATTCCAAAAAACTGCTGCTGCTGGGCGGCCCGTCGGCTTTTTCCGGGCTGGGCAGCACCCTGCCCGCCGGAGTGCTGCCCAACGATTATGACGGCCAGGCCTATGTTTTTGACCTGAAAACCCGAAAGGCCGAAGCGCTGACCCGCAAGTTCGCTCCATCGATCAATGCCGCGCACTGGTACCCGGGCGGCAGCATATATTTGCAAGTGACCGATAATGACTATTCTCGCCTGTACCGCTGCGACCCGGCCGGGAAGAAATTCTCCCGCCTGGAAACAGCGGCCGACGCCGTGGAAAGCCTCAGCTTCGCCCGGGCCAGGAAAGCCGCCTATTCCGCTTCGGGCCTGGCCGCGCCGCAAAAGCTTTTCATATTGAACCTGGATTCGGGTTTGGCACGGCTGTTGAAGGATTACAACCGGGACGAATTCAGCCGCGTCCGCTTCGGCAAGATGGAAAATTGGAATTTCAAGACCAAGGAAGGCAAGACCATCGGCGGCTACATCTGCTATCCGCCCGATTTCAACTCCTCGCGCCTGTATCCCTGCATCGTCAACTACTACGGCGGCACCAGCCCTATCGGCCGCAATTTCGGCGGTCGTTATCCCAAGGACTGGTACGCGGCCAACGGCTATATCGTCTGCGTGCTCCAGCCCAGCGGCGCGGTCGGCTACGGCCAGGAATTTTCAAGCGCCCATGTAAACGATTGGGGCGAGATCACCTCGGCAGAGATCATCCGCGGCGTCGAGGAGTTGCTGCGCACCCATCCTTTCATCGACAACCGCAGGGTCGGCGCCATTGGTGCTTCCTACGGCGGCTTCATGACCCAGGTTTTGGCGGCCAAGACCGACCTCTTCGCCGCCTTCATCTCCCACGCCGGCATCAGCGACCTCTCTTCGTACTGGGGGGTGGGCGACTGGGGCTACAGCTACAGCGGCGTGGCCACTGCCAACAGTTTTCCCTGGAACCGCAAGGACATCTATGTCGGCCACAGCCCGCTGTTCATGGCCGAACGCATCGGCAAACCCCTGCTGCTGCTCCACGGTGAAAATGACAACAACGTGCCTCCCGGCGAAAGCTACCAGATGTTCGCCGCCCTGAAGCTGCTGGGCAAGGAAGTGGCGCTGGTCACTTTCCCCGGTCAATATCATTTCATCCTGACCCCGGCCCAGCGGGTACGCTGGCTGCAGACCATCATGGCCTGGTTCGACCGCTGGCTGAAAGGACAGGGGGAGTGGTGGAAGGAGCTATATCCTGAGTAATGCTGCGAACTATCGTAACGAGTGACGAGTGACGCGTGACGCGTGACGCGAAAAAGGCATTGCGCGAACTGTCCTGAGAAGAATAAAATTCCAAATTACAAATCTCAAATTCCAAATAATTTCCAAGCTCCAAATTCCAATGTTCAAAACAAAAGCCCTCAAAGCATTTTTTTCTTTGTTTGGGTCATTGGGTCATTGGATTTTGGTGCTTGTTTGTGATTTGGTGCTTGGAATTTGGAATTTAATTCTTACCAAAAACCATGCTCTTTTTGACTTGAACTAAAGTCCCATTTCCTGCAAGGCCTGCTCGTAGGTTTCTTGCTGGATCCAGCGCCGCTGCAGCATGCGGGAGGCGAGGATGCGCCGCTTGCGGTTCAGGCGCGTGCTGGCGGTGTCCAGAGCGGAAAAGCGGTGCGGGTTGGGCAGGATGGACGCCAGGCGGATGGCCTGGGACAGGGTCAGGTCAGCGGCCGGACAGGAAAACCAGGAACGCGCCGCGGCTTCGGCGCCATAGATGCCGTTGCCCCACTCGATCAGGTTGAGGTAAAGTTCCAGGATGCGCTTCTTGCTCAGTGCCCTTTCCAGTTTCATGGCAATGGCCGCTTCGCGCAGTTTGCGCACGATGTTCTGATTTGGTTTGAGAAAAAGGTTCTTGGCCAGTTGTTGGGTGATGGTCGAGCCGCCGCGCAGTTTCCGTTTTTTGGATAGGTTGGATTCCAGGGCCTGGCGCATCGAATCCCAGTCGAATCCCTCATGCTCGAAAAACTTGTCATCCTCGGCGATCAGCACCGCCTGGATGAGGTAGGGGGAAATGCGAGAAAGCGGAACGCGTTTCCAGTAGCGGCGCGGCTTTTTGCCCTTCTGCCGCGCCTGTTCGCTGCGGAATTTCATCATGGCCGTTTCGGTGGGATTTGTTTTGATCAGCCAGGAAACCGAGGGCAGGGTGAGCCAGAAGACCAGGCCGCCGGTCAATATCATGGCTAGCACGATGGCGCTGATGCGCAGGAACCGGCGCCGGGGTTTCTCTATTTCTTCCATGTTCATGCCAATGTAAAGCAATCATTCCTTTCTGTCAATGGATTAGCCTGTTCTTGCCATAACCGATATCCGGATCCCCCTTTGTTCCCCCTTGAATAAGGGGGAGAAGGCAGTAGAGCAAGAGTCAATTTCGCCTCGTTTTGTGCCTGCTTTTTAACCCCCTTTACCTAAGGGGGGTGGCGAAGCCGGGGGGATTCAGGTTTTGCCAGGGATGTTTTATTGTAGGGGCGATTCGCTGAATCGCCCTGGAATGATTGTTTCCGGAAGCAGGGCGACCCGTCCGCCGGCGTTTCGCCTGGCGGATCGCCCCTATTTTCCTCCTCTTAGATGCCGATCTCCCTGGTGATCTCGACGAAGCGGCTCCATTCGATGGCCGGCCAACTCTCGGCGATCAAGGCCCCATTGGCCCTGGTGATCAGCGACACCTTGGCCGCGGTCTCCTCGTTCTTGGCCTCGTAGATGTCCATGAAGTCGTAGGGCCCCAGCAGGGCGTAGTGGGCCTGCCACTTGACGTCGGGGCACAGCTTGGCCACTTTCTTTTTCCACTGCTTGCCGATGGCCTCGCGCCGCTTCAGGTCGGCCGAGATTTCCGGGATCATTTTGGTCATCAATATGTATGTTCCCATCGTCCACCTCCCATTGGTTCGATTGTATGCCATAGGTATATTCAGTGCAAGGGGGTTAGGGGATGTCGGCAATAAGGTGCGAGTAAGGTAGGCGGGAATCATTCATTCCTAAAACGCGTAGGAACCGTGCAAATCAACTTAGGCATTCATTCAGGATGATAAATCAGATTTATTAGGTGAGCGAGGCTCAGAAACGATGCCAAGAATTGAAAAGACATTCCAGTTCAGATTGCGAGCAATATCCCCTATTGCTCGCGAATGTCTACTACTGAGTTCTGATCCCCTTTGTTCCCAATGCCCATCTATGGCCGTCCCAGTAACGGATCTCTCTTCCCATTTTTTCCAGATCATCGGTTGACAGATCGGCAACATAGCCTGCCATCCCTTTGGCTTTTAGATACTGCATTTCGGAAAAGTCACTTGCGAAAACGCCTTTAAGCCGGAGGCGGGAATCGAACTGGTAGATGATTCCTGAAATAGTGGCTTCCGCTTCGATAACGTTATTTGCTAACATGTCCACTCTGCAGATCGCTTCGTTGACCGGATTCAGGATCTGATCGATCTGGGAGCGGGGGAAAAGGATGTAGTGCAGCTGGCTGCCCAGCTTGCCATCCTTGACCACGTAAGAATAGTTGGTCTGGGGCGAGCAACCGCTGAGAGCCATGGGATTAAAAACGGCCAGGCAACCCCGGCGGTATTCGTTATTCGTTCCGACCGCGATGATTTCCTTGATGCCATCGCCATTGACGTCGTGCAGTCGTATATCGCTCAGGTGGCCGGAGTGCCAGTATTGGCCTAGCTCAGTGCCGTCCGAGCGCAGAACAATTAGCCGAGATGGAAATAGTGAGACGTTGGTGGCGATGATTACGATTTCTTCGTTCCCGTCTCCGTCCAGATCGGAGGATGCGATGCCGTAGATCCGATATTCAGCCGAATAGGTAGTGGAGCCGAAAACGGCTTGTTGCCCAGCAGAAAAAGACCAGCGCTTCTTTCCCGTCGCTGAAAGGCAGATCAGCCTGCCGCCGGCGTATTCATCGGTTGTGCAAACTGCGAAGAGTACTTCACGCCGTCCGTCGCTGTCAATATCCCGAATCAATAGGTTGGGTAAAACTTTTTGTCGGCTGAGCGATTTCCGCTCCTGAAAATGATCGCGGTAGAAGTTTTCCGGGCTGAGGGTCTCCAGGCCGGTGTCATACTTCCAGAGGGGGCGCCGGGATTCGTCTAGGATAATCAAACTGGATCCAGCGATGGTAAAATCGGCTGGAATTCTGCTGTGAAGTCCCCGGATAACCAGCATGACGGTCGCGATCAGCAGCGCCCCCAGCATCAGCGCCGAGATTGTCCACAGTGTTTTTCTGCCCGTATGCCTAGGTTCTGCGGCCTTTGTCAGGTTGCTCCTTTCTCCCTGCAGCCAGGCATCCAGTTCATGGCAGTAGGCATATACGCTCGACCTGTAAGCTCCCTTGGCCCGGTGCACGGGCAGGCCTCCTTTCATCTCCCAGCGCCGGCACGTTCGGCTGTCGCAGTCCAGATAAACAGCGATCTCCTTCCAGGATTTTAGGCGGCCGGAATTGGTCTTGTCGTTGAGCATACAATTTTATAGCAAGGAAGCCGGGCAATGTCAATGAAAGCGCGAGGCCGGGCCCATTCAGGCATCATGGGACATCTGCGGACATTGGTGGATGCGGAATGAAAAGCATGCTAATTAGAATTCTTGAAATTTAAAACCATGGAGGTTCGTATGGAAAGTTCTAACTCAAATGCTCGCGAAAAGGCCAAAGTCGATGAGAAGCAAAAGTCGGCTAAAGTTCCCAAAAAATTCTCGGGCCGGCAAATATTCTCCTCGCTAGTACTCTTTTCGATCCTTGGGCTGCTTGCTGGCTATTTTGTCTACGGTCATATTGAGGGAGAGTATATCAACGTCGGCGAATTCTTCAAAGCAAGGGGGCCGGTCAGCGGTTTTCTTGCTGAGTATCTTCTGCTAATTGATGCCCGAAGGAACAATATTCTGATGTTCGGCGCATTTGGGTTGATACTCGGCATCATATATTCCATTGCAATGGTGGCCGCAAAATCAAGAAGCGCAAGAATCTTCATTTCGATTTCCAGTCTTTTAATTATTGCAGGAGGAGTTTTCTTCGCGTATCAATCGGTTTCGACCACAACCAAGTACAACCCCGTGTCGGGGATCAAGCAGGGTACCGATAAACTAGCTTCGAAAGGGAAAAGGATCATTGGGGATTTGCTCAGGTATAGAAATTCTGGCACTGACCAAAATAGTATGGTCAAAAGCACAATGGGTGAAATGAAATCGATCGGCACGGCGATCGAAACTTATGTGACGGACATGGCCTACGCCCCCCAAGCTAGCTCAATGGAGGGACTAGCTGGGCTTCTCGAGCCCTTCTATATTAAAAAATGCCCAAGGATCGATGCTTGGGGAAATTACTTCACATACAGGTTCGACGCAGATAGCTACTGGTTGCAATGTGACAGTGGTCCCAGAAGAATCATCTACTCAAATGGGATGTTCACTGAAAACTGAGAGGTAATTCAAATTCTAGGAAATGGGAAATCACAGGAATCGGGCCTCGGCATGGGATGCAAAAGCATCCAAATCTTGGGAGATAGAAGCAGCATTTTTACTACGGCGTCCATTCAATTGAGGCGGGCGCATATTGTTTCCATACAGCGACGTTAAAAGCTTTTGCCGCTCCTGAGATAGATCTGCCACCGCTTTTCCGGTCCGAAACCGTACGCCGCGCCAAAGGCCAGGTCATACGCGGCGGCGCCGCCGAAAACCAGGCGCAATACCGCCTCGCCGCCGACGGCGTAGGCGATCGGGTGCGAATAATTCCCGCTGGAGAGCCGGCCCATGTCGAAGAATGGGGCCAACCAGAGGCGATCGATGCTGACCGCGGGCAAGACAGCCTTCTCGATTTTACATAAAGGCAAACGGTACTCCAGGTTGAACTGCCAGCCACGGTCACCAATGAAGGAACCCAAGTCGAATCCTCTGAGCAGCCGGAATGGATGGTCGTTGCCCAGGCCGTTCCCGATCTCACGGCCGCCCATGTCGTAAACGATGTAGCCTGTGTCCCAGCTCCTGGCTGCGGCCAGGCGCCAGGCCAGTACTCCGGGACGGAAGAGGGGGATGTAATGGCGCAGGTCGACTTGGATGCTGCGGCTGGCCCACTTGTTGCCCATGCCGGCGGGGTGAACGGACATTTGCGTGGCGAGGCGGACGCCGTCCGACTGAGAGACCGAATCGTAGTATTCACGGGCCGAGTTGAAGCTCAAGCCCAGGCGAAAGCCGTTGTAGCTGCCTGGAAACTCGAAAGTCCCCCAATCGTCAATGATGGCGCGGCGCTCCAGGTGCAGGTCGGCATATCCGTACAACTGGGAGCGGCGACGGACGCGCAGCGGCCATAACGAAGCCAATTTCAGCTCCTGGCTTCGCTGCGTGTAGTCATCTTCGCTATAAAAATCGGAATTGCCGGCATAGGCTAGCGACAGGCTCGGGAACAGCCCGTCGTAAACATAACGGAACAAGAAATTGGCACGTCGGCTGGAAAAGCCGTAGTAGCCTTCCAGGCTGTAGCTGTGGACGCCCAAAGCGTCCTGGCCGCCGGTCAATATACCGGCCTGGAATTCGTCGCCGCCCATGCGCCAGGCCGGGGTCCAGTAACGGGGCAGCAGGTCGCGCCAGAAGCGGTAGGGGCGGGAGGGGATCTCGGGAGTCGCGGGCTTCCTTTCGGGAATCTCCGGTTGCACCGATAACTTCTGTTCGGTGAAAAAATCCAGATCCCCCGGTTTTACTCGGGCGATCTCCAGTCCCCTGCCATTGTGAAAGGTGAAGAAGGCGGTTCGGCCATCTGCGGACAAGGCGAACTGCTGCAGCCCGTTCAAGCGAGGATCATCAAGAAAACTGCCACTGTTGTCGGCTATAGAATAATCTGCAAGGTAGGTTGTTCGTGTTCCCGCCTGGATGTAATTGAAGCGCAGGTTGTCAATCCAGCGGGGTTGGCTGCAGTTGGTTCCCGGCACGGTTATAAAAGCGCAAATTTCTCCCGAACTTCTAAAGACACCTATCCCCCAGGGACCGCCATCCGGCTTTGCAGCAGCGGCGAGGTAGTTTTGGTCGGGCGAAAGGTTCAGTTGCGAGAGTCCGGCAAAGGCTTGGGAAATCGTTTTTACCGTTTGCTTGCCGATGTCGAAAATGACCAGGTAGTAGCAACCGCCGCGGCGCTGGACGCAGTAGATCTCGTCGGAGTTTTCCTTTTTGACCGGCTGCGACAGGCGCTGGCCGCGCGACAGCCTTTTCAACCGCCGCGTATTCATGTCGAATTCGTAGAGATCGGAGAAGTCATTGAAGGCGTGGAAGTATTCCGGCGCCGAAAGAAAGATCTTGTTCTCTTTTTCCGCGAAATTGAGGCCATTGACCAAATCCATCTTAAAGAGAACCTGCGATTGGCGGCTCTGCAGGTCAAGCATTTCGACCGTCCCCCTGTCTTGGTAGTCGCGGTGGTAATAGGCCAGCCTGTCGCTGCCCAGCAGGCACGGATACTGATTGGAAAACCCATTATTGGTAAGCGGTTCTGGATCAGGGCCGAAAACATCGCCCCCAGTCGTTTCAAGGGGAAAGGCACGGTATTCTTCCCATAGTTTTCCCAGAGGTTCTCCGAAAGTTCTTTCAAAATCGCGGCTGCTGCTGAGCAGAATCAGGCGGCTGGTCGCTTGCAACAGGTATTGCCTGAGGCTGGCGGCTCCGTATTTATCGGCTAAAAATTGCATGAACCCGGCGCCGAAAAGGTATTTGGCCGTGGGTCCTGGCCAGGCGGCCGGCATGCCGCCCAGCCGCCGCCAATCTGGGAACAGGCTGTCGCTGCGGGCTGCCCCCAGCATCAGCGCATAGGGCGGGCGGTTGAGACGGCCGTCTTCCGTGAAGCGTGATTCGCCGTATACGGCCAGTCCTTCGATGACCCAGGGCGGCAACTGCACGGCCGGGTAAAGGGCCGGCTGGCTGCCGAACACCCGGCGCAGCATGAGGAACGGCTTGGCAGCGGAATTCAGATTGAATATGTGGGTCAGCTCGTGGGTCAGGACCAGGTCGAGCCAGCTGCGGTTCGCGGCCAGTTGCGAATCGGGCGGCGGCTCGCTCAGGTTGACCCCGACCAGGTTGAAGGGGAAAAAAGTGGCAAAGCCGTTGGCCTGGTCGGTGCTGTCGTCAAGGACGATGCGTATCCTGCCCCGGGGTTGTTCGTGCCAGAAAGCGGCCAGTTTTTCATAAGCACTTTCGGCCCTGGCCAGCGCGGTTTCGGCCTGCTGCCTACACTCGGCAGGAAAGATGATCGTGATAGCGCCGCGGTTGATCTCACGCCACTGTAGGTTGGGCGGGTATTTGGCCGCCGCGAGCGTCAAACAGGCCAGCCAGAGGATGGTGAAAAATTTAATTTTCAAGGCTTGCCTGCGGCCAGCTCTTTCTCCCAGTTCCAGGCGCTGGCCACGATATCATCCAGACGGGGCACATCCGGCTTCCAGCCAAGTTCGCGACGGATCAGTCCGGCGTCGGCGATCAGGGCGGCCGGGTCGCCGGGACGGCGGGCGGCGTGGACCACGGGAAAGTCAATGCCGCTGACCCTTTTGGCCGCGGCCACCACGTCGAGCACCGAGTGGCCGATGCCGTAACCGCAATTGTACACACCGCTCTGGCTGGTGTCCTTTAAAAATTGCAGTGCCAGCAAATGGGCGCCGGCCAGGTCGTCGACGTGGATGTAGTCGCGAATGGCCGTGCCGTCGGGGGTGGGGTAGTCGGTCCCGAACACTTCCAGCTTCGGGAACCGGCCCAGGGCGGTTTTCAGGGCCCGGGTCAGCAGGTGGGTGGGCTGGCGGTAGTCCTGGCCGATCCGCGCCTGGCGGTCGGCGCCGGCGGCGTTGAAGTAGCGCAGGGCCACGTAATGAAAGCCGGGGTTGGCGGCGGCGGCGTCACGCAGCAGCATTTCGCTGACCAGTTTTGATCCGCCGTAGGGGTTGATGGGCAGCAGCGGGGCTTTTTCGTCCACCGGGACCTTAGCGGGCATGCCATAGACCGCGGCGGTCGAGGAGAAGATGAAGTTTTCCACCCCGTTCTCCAGGCAGGCCCTGATCAGGCGCAGGCAGTTGAAGGAGTTGTTCTCGTAGTATTTCAGAGGCTGGCTGACCGATTCGCCTACCTGAATGAAAGCGGCAAAATGCATAACGCTGCGAATGGCGAATTTGCGCAGGATCGAGCCGACCAGTTCGCTGTCGGCGACATCGCCGCGGATAAGTTCGCCGCAGAGCACAGCTTCGCTATGTCCTGAGGAAAGGTTGTCCAATACAACCGGGCGCAAGCCGCGTTCCCCCAGGTCGCGCACCACGTGTGAGCCGATGTAGCCGGCTCCGCCCGTGACCAGAATGGGTTCGCCGGAGGTCATTTTTTTACCGTTCATGCATGCAGTATATGAAAATGGCTTGGTTTCGTCAAGAAAAGTGATTGGGTGGAATGCAATCGGCGTTGGGGAGAAGAAGTGACGAGTGACAAGTAACGCGTAACGAGGCAAAATAAAATTCCAAATCCTAATATCCTAAACGAAAGCCCTTTTTTGTTTCTCTTCTTTTGTTTGGCTCATTTGGTCATTGGAATTTGGTGCTTGTTTGTAATTTGGTGCTTGAGATTTGGAATTTTTCTTGAAACCCGCTATGCACTGTATGAAAATTTCTGCAATTTCGAACCTTTTTCTCTTTAAAAACCTATGAAAACGGGCTCTGAATCATTGACATCAATGCCAATATTGATTATACTTATAATTCATTTCCACAACTTGAGAATAACTACACATACAGGAGGATGAGATGCGAAACGCCTTAATTATGGGTGCTGCAGGAAGAGATTTTCATAATTTCAACACCTTTTTCCGAAACAACCCGGACGTTCGGGTAAAGGCATTTACCGCCACACAAATTCCCGATATCGCCGGCCGAAAATATCCCAGGGAATTGGCCGGGGAATATTATCCCCAGGGCATTCCCATTTACCCTGAAAGCGAACTGATTCCATTGATCAAAAAGCTGGCTATCGAAGACGTGTATTTCGCCTACAGCGATATCCGCCACACCTACGTCATGGACAAGGCCTCGGAGGTCATGGCCGCCGGTGCCAATTTCATCCTGCTCGGACCCAGAGAAACCATGATCAAGAGCGGCAAGCCGGTGGTTTCGGTTTGTGCCGTGCGCACCGGTTGCGGCAAGAGCCAGACCACGCGCCGTGTCAGTCAGATCCTGATCGGCATGGGCAAGAAAGTGGCCGCTGTCCGCCACCCCATGCCCTATGGCGATCTGGTGGCCCAGAAAGTGCAGAAGTTCGTCACCAAGGCCGACCTGCGCAAACACAAGTGCACCATTGAGGAGATGGAGGAATATGAGCCCCACATTGAGAACGGCGTCATCGTCTTTGCCGGCGTTGATTACGGCGCCATCCTGCGCGAAGCCGAAAAAGTCGCCGATGTCATCCTCTGGGACGGCGGCAACAATGACTTCCCCTTTTACAAGTCCGACCTGGAGATCGTGGTGGTTGACCCGCACCGGGCCGGGCACGAACGCGAATATTACCCGGGTGAAGTCAATTTCCGCCGCGCCGACGTCATTGTCATCAACAAGATCGACACCGCCGACCTGGAAAACATCCTGGAAGTGCGGAACAACATCCGCGAACTCAATCCCGGCGCCATCGTGGTCGATGCGGCTTCGCCCCTGCAGGTGAAGGACAGCGAAAAGATCCGCGGCAAGCGAGTGCTGGTCATTGAAGACGGTCCCACCCTGACCCACGGTGAAATGCAGTACGGGGCCGGTGTCATGGCCGCCGAGAAATACGGCGCCGCCGAATTGGTCGATCCCCGCGAATATGCTGTGGGCACCATCGCCGAAACCTTCAAGAAATATCCCGATATCGGCGTGCTGCTTCCGGCCATGGGCTACGGCGCCAAGCAGATGAAGGACCTGGAAACGACCATCAACAAGGTGCCCTGCGACCTGATCATCATCGCCACGCCTATCGATCTAGGCCGCATCGTCAAGTTCAAGAAACCCACGGTCCGCGTCGGCTACGAACTCCAGGTGATCGGCAAGCCGACCCTGGAAGACATCCTGAAAAAGAAGTTCAAGAAATAAAGCCGCAACCATTCGGCATGGGGCGGCCGTTCTGACGGGAGCGGCTGCCCCGCTTATTTTTTGGTTGGGAGAAAATGAGAAATAAACTTGCTTTGATCGCCTTCGGGGGCAATGCCATGCTGGAAGCCGGGCAGAAGGGCACGGTCAAGGAACAGTACCGCAACGCCCAGAAAGCGGCCCAATTGATGGTCGAAATTATCCGCAAGGGCTATGGACTGATCATCGTCCACGGCAACGGCCCCCAGGTAGGCAACATCCTGCTGCAGATGGAGGCGGCGGCCAACACCATCCCCGCTTTCCCCCTGGATGTTTGCGACGCCATGACCGAAGGCAGCATGGGCTATATGCTGGAACGGGCCCTCATCAACGAACTGCGCAAGCGCTCCATCGACAAGGAAGTGGCCACGGTGCTGACCCAGGTGGTGGTGGACCGTGAGGACGGAGCTTTCCTGAAACCCACCAAGCCCATCGGCCCGTTTTACAACAGTTTCCGGGCCGCCCAGTTAAAGAAAGAGAACAAGTGGCAGATGGTCGAGGACGCCGGCCGCGGTTTCCGCCGCGTGGTGCCGTCGCCCCTGCCCATCGACATCATTCCCAAGCGGGCCATCCGTTCCCTGGTGGAAAAGGGAAGCATCGTCATCGCCGCCGGCGGCGGCGGCATCCCGGTCTTCATCAATTCTTCGGGACTGGTCGAGGGCGTTGAAGCCGTCATTGACAAGGACCACGCTTCGGCGCTGATCGCCAGGGAAGCCAAGGCCGACCTGTTTATCATTCTAACCGGGGTGGATCGGGTAGTGGAGAATTTCGGCAAGGAGAATGCCCGTCCCATCGCCAGTATGGATGTGGACCAGGCCCGGCGCCTGTTGGACCAGGGACAATTTCCGCCCGGTTCCATGGGACCAAAGATCACCGCCGCCATGGATTACATCAACGGCGGCGGCCGCGAGGTGCTGATCACCTCGGCCGAAAAGCTGAAGGCCGCCCTGGCCAACCGCTCCGGCACCAAAATCGTCCGCAACCGGGCGGACATGAAAATTATGGGCGCGACCGCGGGCGCAAAAAATTTAAAGGGGGAATAAGCAGAGTGGACAATAAAATAGAAACCAATCTGGATATTGGCGCCAATGATATCGAATTCATCCTGAACCATCTCAAGGGCAAAACTCAGCCTCAGGAATTTGCGGATATCGTTTACCAGGTGGCTCTTTTCAAGACGCTGGAAGACCGCAAAAGCCGGGTCAAGGTCTACGATCCCGACTGCGAATACAAGGCAGGTGACCTGATCTTCAAGGAGTATCCGGGCCAGTTGCCGGTGGGCAACAAGAAATATGTTGCCGTGGACCAGGGTGTGATTCTCACGGTCGAGGAAGCCCGCAACCAGGGCGGCCGCGACGAAATTCGCCTCAGTTATGATGGTACTTCGGATTTCCGCAAATACACCGAATACCTGGTCAGGCAGAAGATAGAACTGCTTCTGCCGCACAAGCAGGGAAGGCCCTGCCGTGACGCCGAATACATCTCGATCGATAACGACCCGCGCCAGACTCAGACACCGCTCATCGAGCGCGATTTTAACATTTTACGCAAGAAACTTACCACGGCGCTGAACCGGGAAGTCGGCATCGCCTTCATCAACGGCAAGGTATTGCTCATGAAAAACCTCAAAGCCATAGCACCAGATGTTTTCAATGCCATCCGCGAATTCCTGAAAGACAGGCAGGCCTCGGAAAGTACTGAGTTCTTTGTCGAGAATTTCTGCAAGGTTGACCCGGCCGCGCCTGACTTTGCCGCTACCTGCTTCGCCTTGAATTACATCATGACCAGCCAGTACAAGATCGACTTGCTGCAGACCTGCGGCGGCGGCTGGGGGAAATGGCATTTGATATCGGTACTCTATCACATCAAAAAAAATGTTCTGGTCAGCGAAGCCAATCCTTTTTTGGCAAAGCTCAGTTTCGACGACAAGAAGAACCTGCTGCAGAAAAGGAAAAAGTTCGAAGAAAAGATCTTCAGCGAAGGCGAAACGCGCTATTTCCTGACCCAAAGGGAGATTTCCTCGGGGGCCGTGCGCTTGAAGCCCGGACTCTACAATTTCGGCGATGCCATTGAGATCGAAGCCGCTGATACCTTCACCCACAAGCAGCACACCCTCTATTTTTTCCAGGACGAGAACCTGCTGCTGGGTTTCGACAAGATATTTGAAAGCTATAAGGCCTTGCAGGGCATGACTATTGTTTTCGAGCAGACCTCGGATGGTGAATTCCAGTTCACGATCAAAACCACCAGGAAGGGGGCCATCTCCGACAAGATCGTCTACGACAGCGCTAACAAGGTGTTCATGGCCAGCGATGAAAAGCTGGCCTCATTGGTCGCGGTCAACAAGCAGATCTTCCTGGAAACCGATGTCTTTAATTCACTGGCTTCGCGCATTGGAGAATTCCGCAAAGTTGAGACAGGCAACAAGTTGTTTCATAAGATATTCCTGGAATTCGGCTTCCGGGAAAAAAATTACGAGATCCACATCCTGCGTCTCTATCACATCCTCGACCTGATCGCTCCCATCGATCTCAAGCTGGTCGAAGAAGTCATCCTGAGCAATCCGGAGTTCATCCCTTCCGAAAAGCTGGCTGGCGTCTTCTATTTGGATTCGGACGCCGTGGTAGAGATCGAGGAAGAGGAGCAGCAGCGCCGCCAGGGCTTGATCGAGGACCAGAAGCGCCGGCGTGAAGAGTCACGCAAAGTGCAACTTGACGAAGAGCTTAAGGTCAAGGAAGAGGTCCGCCTGCTGCGCGAGGAGCATCGCAAGAAGCGCGAAGAGGAGATGTGGCAGAAGGAGAAGTTACGTGAGGAAAAGGAATCGCAGCGCCGCGCCGAAGCCGCTTTTGCCGCTCAGGAAAATGCCCCGGCCACGGATGGGCGCGTCCGCAGCACTGCCCGCAAATCTTTCGGCAAGGATAAGGAAAGCTTCGCCAAAGCGGATGTCCCGTTCGCCGACATGCCGGTCAAGCCCGATGCGATCAAGAAGCAGAAAAAAAAGATTTCAGTAGAAAAACCTGCCAAGACAGTCAAGAAAGGACAGAAAAAGATTTTGGAAGAAAAAATAGAGCTTGACGAGATCAAGAAACAGATCCGCCAGGACGACCTGACCGACAATATGATCGATAGGGAAAAGGAAGAGAGAAAGGAACCGGACAAGGATGTCAAGGTGGCCTATAAGGACGAGGGCGGTTTCGGTGGCATTTTCGCCAGTCAGCTCGACAAGATCGTCAAGAAAGAGACCGAAGCACCCAAGAAGAAAAACGTCAAAAAGGCAAAGAAAGGGAAAAAGAAATCCGGGGAGTGATGAATATCCTGCTCAAGGCCTGGATGCGGGCGGTGGATAGCGCCGCCATTGATAGTTACGGCATCCCGTCCATCGTTTTGATGGAGAATGCCGCCAAGGCTTGCGTCGCTTTATTCGCCGCGGAATTCCCCCGCAACCGCTTCCCTGATTGCCTGGTGCTGGTCGGCAAAGGCAACAACGGCGGCGACGGCCTGGCTATTGGCCGCCTGCTGCTGGAACGGGGCTATGGCGTGCGCTTCCTGCTCCTGGCTGCGCCTGATCAGATCAGCCCTGACGCCAGGACCAACTACGATATCATCCGCGCCCAGGACTGTGATATTGAGATCATCACTTCCGCCCTAAAATTGAAAAAAATCCTGACGACCTGCGACGCGAATGAAACCTTCCTGGTCGACGCCATCTTCGGCACCGGCCTGGACAGGCCCCTGGCCCCGGGATTGTACGCCGAGATTATTGAAGCGGTCAACTGCTCGGGCATTGCCGTCGCCGCTGTGGACATCCCCTCGGGTCTGGGCGAGGATTTCGCCCCCGAAGCCGGCATCCATATCCGGGCCAGGATTACAGCCGCCCTGCACAGTTTGAAATGGGCCCACCTCAATGCCGCTGGCAGCCCCGCCTGCGGCAGGATTCGCGTTCTGGACATCGGCATTCCCAAAGATTTGGAAAATGACGAAAAACACTTTATCCGCCTGACCGAGCCTGCCGATTTCAAGGTCCTGTTGGCCAAGCGTAAAGCGGCGGCGCATAAGGGGTCCTTCGGCCATGCGCTGGTCATCGCGGGTTCGGGGGAAAAACCGGGGGCCGGCATTCTGGCTTCTTACGCCGCCTTGAGAGCCGGGGCGGGGCTCTGTACAGCCGCCGTCTCGATGAGCAATCGCGACCTCTATGTCCTGGCCCATCCTGAGGTCATGACCCTTGCTTGCGAAAAACCTGAAGAGCTCTCCGGGAGATTGAGCGGTTTCTCCTGCATCCTGGCCGGCCCGGGAATGGGCGCCCGGCTTTCTACACTGAAGACCGTCTCACTGCTCCTGAAGGAATCGCGTCAGCCGCTCGTCCTGGACGCTGACGCCCTTAATGTGCTGCAGGACCAGTCCGGTCTGTTGCAAACAAGTGGTTTGCGGCCGCTGGTGCTGACTCCGCACCTCGGAGAATTCGCCCGGCTGACCGGAAAAACCATAAAGGAAATTCAAGGAGATCGCTTGACCTTGGCCCGGGAATTTGCCATGAAACACAGTGTGTTCCTTGTTTTAAAAGGGCAGCATACCTTGACGGTGACTCCCTCAGGCCGGGTCTGGGTCAACCAGACCGGCAATCCGGGCATGGCCACTGCCGGCAGCGGCGACGTCCTGGCAGGCATGATTGCTGGTTTTCTGGCCCAATTCCATCCGAAACATCCCATGGAAATGATCCTGGCCGCTGCCGTCTTCCTGCACGGCTTTGCCGGAGACCTGGCTGCGCAGCAAACCGGTGAAATGGGACTGACCGCCAGCGATATCATCGCTTTCATCCCCAAAAGCGTCCTGAAAATAAATGAATTTCACTCTCAATTCTTCGGCTCCTGAAAAGACCCTGGCCCTGGGCCGACGCCTGGGTCGCCTGCTGCGCGGCGACGAGGTCGTACTGGTTAGCGGCGAGCTTGCAGCCGGCAAGACTGTCTTCATTAAGGGATTGGCCGCGGCAATTGATATTCCCGTTGAGGAAGTGGTCAGTCCCTCCTATGTGCTGATGAACCTTTACAACGGCAAGCTTGACCTGTACCATTTTGACCTTTATCGCCTGGGCCTGATGCCGGAGCAGGTGGAAAATCCGGTCGATGAGTACATCGGCGCCGGCATTGTGGCCGTGGAATGGGCCCAGTACCTTGGGCCCGACTATTTCGCACTGCCCACAGCAGTCGCTGTCTGCATCGAAGCCGATGCAGACGGCCGCCGCCGCATCAGTGTGCGCACTGAACTGCCTTATATTGTCCTGTAAATGAAGACGTTATTCCTGATTCGTCATGGTGAGACCCAGGCCAATCGCGGTGGAAGCTTGAAGAAAAGCGAACTTCCTGAATATTCGCGATGATCATGGAATTGAGAGTGATCACCGCAATACTCTTTCTGACCCTGGCGGTTCAGGCTCAGGATGCGAATGGCTTCATCGATCCGCGGGGCATGACCATCCAAACCCGTTTTTCGGCGCCGGCCGGATATGCCAGGAAGGAAGCGCCGGCCGATACCTTCGCCGCCTACCTGCAGTGCCTGCCGCTGAAGCCCCATGGTGCGGAGGTGAAACTCTTTAACGGCCGGGTCAAGCCCAACACCGGCGTCTATGTCGCTGTGATTGACCTGCCCATCGGCCGCCGCGACCTGCACCAGTGTGCCGACGCGGTCATCCGCCTGCGGGCCGAATACCTCTTTGCCCAGGGGCGCTACGACGACATCCGTTTCCGATTCACCAGCGGCTTCCTGGCCGAATACGGCCGCTGGCGACGCGGCGAGCGCGTTACGGTCAGTGATAACAACGCTCGCTGGGAACAAACGGCGCCATCCAGCGACAGCTTCCAGAATTTTTGGCGCTACCTGGAAACGGTTTTCGCCTACGCCGGGACGGCGTCACTGGCCAGGGAACTCAAGATCGTTTCCAGGGAGGACCTGGACATCGGTGATGTTTTTATCCAGCCCGGCCATCCCGGGCACGCGGTTATTGTTGTCGACGCCGCCGTAAACAGAGATAGCGGCCGGAAGGTTTTTCTCCTGGCCCAGAGCTACATGCCGGCCCAGGAAATCCAGGTGCTGGCCAACCCCAATGACGCCCGATTGAGCCCCTGGTATGACGCTGACTTCGGTGCGATGCTGCGTACACCGGAATGGACGTTCGCGGCCGGGGACCTGAAGAGGTTCAAGGAAGAATAGGCTGACAAAAAAATAGTGAATTTGATCTTGCGGTCAGGAAATTCGGAAACCTGGGCCGAAATCATGGCAGTCGCTTGACATTGGCGGTTGAACCTGCAATATTCTCGTCAAGGCGGAGTGACAGAGATGGGACCGTAAGGTCTCCGATCGCGGAAGAAGGTTCGCCAGGCAATGGGGGAGTAAAAGCATGGCTGCAGCGAAGGCGATGGCTGAGCGCAAAACTCGTTCGCGACAGGTAAAGAAGCCGGTCGTTGGAAAAAGCTTGTCTATCGGCAAGAACTCCTCAAAAACCGTCAAGGCCAGTCCGGCCAGTGCCTTGGCCAAGCCGTGCGACCTGACCCTGGCGGTGCTGGCAGGCGCGATTGAAGGCATCCTCATCGTTGAGAGCAAATCCGGGAAAATACGCTATGCCAATTCCAGCATTTGCCAGATGCTCGGTTTCCCCTCGCAGAAATTGCTTTCCCTGACCATCCGCGATATCCATCCCGCTGAGAGCCTGCAAGGCGTGCTGGAGTCCTTTGCCGCGCTGAACCGCGGCGATATCAGGCTGGCCGCATCCATTCCCTGCCGCCGCAAGGACGGCAGTATTTTTTGGGCCGACATCAGCTCGGCGCGGGCCGTCATCGACGGAACCGACTGCATCGTCGGCTTCTTTTCCGATGTCAGCGACAGGAAGGCGGCACGTGACGAAAACGAAGAGGCGCAGGCGCTGCTTTCGAGTGTTTTCAACACCGTTCCCGACATCCTGGGCATCCAGGACACGCGGCACGGCGTGATCCGTTACAATGAAGCCGGATATCGCTTCCTCGGCGTCAGCCCTGAAAATGTCAAAGGGAAAAAGTGCTACAACCTGATCGGCCGCGATGAGCCGTGCGATCAATGCGCGACCTCCGAGACCTACCGAACGAAAAAGCCGGCCAAGCTGGAGAAATACCTTGAGCAGATGGGCATCTGGATGGACGTACGCTCCTATCCCATACTCGACCATGAAGGCAACCTGAAGGGGATCATAGAACACCTGCGCGACATTACCCTGCAGAAATGCGCCGAAGCAGAGCTGCTAAAAACAGAAAAGCTCGAATCCCTGGCCAAACTGGCTGGCGGCATCGCCCACGACTTCAACAATCTGCTCAGCGGCATTTTTGGCTATGTGGAAATGGCGCGGACGGTCTCGCGGAATCCTGAGTTGAACGGCTATCTCGACGCCACCCTCAAAACCATGAACCGGGCCAGAAGTCTTACCCAACAGCTCCTGACATTTGCCAAAGGGGGTGCCCCTGTCCGCAAGACATCTTCCCTGGAGCGATTCCTGGGCGAGGCCACGGCCTTCGTTTCCAGCGGTTCCAATGTGTTGTGCGTGCTGGACATTGCCGATGGCCTCTGGGCCTGCGCCTACGATGCTAGCCAGATGGGGCAGGTGATCTACAACATCGTCATCAACGCCCAGCAGGCCATGCCCATGGGCGGTATAATCACGATCACGGCGGGCAATGCTATGATCAAGGCTGGGGAAGTCCGGGCGCTGCCGGCCGGCCGTTATATCAAGATATCCATCAACGACAAGGGCGTCGGCATTTCCAGGGAATTGCTCGGCAGGATATTCGATCCGTTTTTTTCGACCAAGCAAAAAGGCAGCGGCCTGGGCCTGGCGACCAGCTACTCCATTGTCGATCAGCACGGCGGCTGCATCGAGGTCGAATCGGAACCCGGAGAGGGCAGCACCTTTCACATTTTCCTGCCGGCCTCCGAGCCGACTGCTGCGGCAGCCGATGACCGGGTCGCCGCTCCTATGGAGGGCGCAGGCCGCATTTTGGTCATGGATGACGAAGAGATGGTGCGGGATACGATCGGCGCCATGCTGCAGTATCATGGCTACGATGTCGTATTGGCGGCCGACGGCACGGAAGCCCTGCGGCTTTTCGATGAAAGCCGGCAGGACGGGACGCCATTTGCAGCCATGATCCTCGACCTGACCATTCCGGGCGGCAAGGGCGGCAGGGAGACAGTTGCGGAGATCAGAAAAAAAAACCTGCAAATACCGGTTTTCGTCTCCAGCGGCTACGCGGATGACGCCATTGTTTCACGGCCGCGGGAGTACGGGTTCACCGACAGCATCGCCAAACCTTTCACCAGAAAAGCCCTGATCGAGATATTGTGCAAGTATCTCTGACGGAAAAGCTCAGAAGGATCTTCCGGGACGGAAGTTAAGCAATTGAATTTTTTCTGGCTGAGCGACGCTGATTTTTGATTAGGTTATGCGGAGTATTGACATTTTAGACCATCACCCGCAAAATACAAGCATGACTCAAATCGATTTTTTCGTGGTGCCCGATGTGGCAATTCCGCGAAAGCGAAGGATGCGGCGCAATGACTGAAAATGAAAAACTTGACAGGATCGCCATCACCGTAAAATCCCACAAACTTCTAAAAAAACTTCTGAAGGAAAATCCGAAGCTTGAGGAGGTCATGCGCAATGCGCGCAACGAAACGGAAGCCCTGGTCGGAGTAAGAAATTGGATTTTAGGCTACTTGAAAGAAAGGCCCGTGGCCTATGGTTTCTACAAGGGAATTGAGCGGGGCCGGGAATCATTTGAGGGATTGACCTGGCAGGATTATGCCGCCATTCGCATCCTCGATTACATTGACAATGCCGGGCGTGAATACGAAGACCTGAATCTCCGCGGCGAGATCGCCATCAGCAATCCCATCAAGTTGATATGGTTGGCGGTAAATTTCGGCACCGGCGGGGCAAAACCCTACTTTTTCGAGGATATGCTGTACCTTTTTCGTCAATTTTCCGGGAAATATGAAAGGATTATGCCAGCCAGGGACAGCCTGCTGGAATGGATGGAGCGCTTCCCCGGCGGCTTGGACCCGCGCATTGTTAAGCTCAGGGAAGAAAACCGCGAAAGGATCATCAATATTCTTATCAATAAATTGGATTCAGGGGAGATCAAAAGTGAGCGCTATGCTTTCGAACCGCGAATGTCTCCGGAACAGAAGTACCTGAAAATGCTTGAGTGGTGGGACGATTACCGTTTTCACCTCAGCTTCGCCGTTCGTTCGCCGCTTTTGCTCAACGAATTGCTGGGCAACTCGCTGGACCCCGATACCATGAAGATCCTCTCCGAGGCGGAGAAGGCGGGCATCCCCTTTTTTTTAAACCCTTACTATTTATCGTTGCTCCATGTGCGAGTTCCCTATTTCGCTATCGGCGCCGATTTGGCCATCCGCTACTACGTGGTCTACAGCAAGCAGCTGGTGGACGAGTTCGGCCATATTGTCGCCTGGGAAAAGGAGGACAGGGTCGAACCCGGGAAACCCAATGCCGCGGGCTGGATCCTGCCCACCCATCATAACGTGCACCGGCGCTACCCCGAAGTGGCCATCCTGATCCCCGCTACCATGGGGCGCGCCTGCGGCGGCCTTTGCGCATCATGCCAGCGCATGTACGATTTCCAGAGAGGCAACCTGAACTTCAACCTCGACAAGCTGAAACCCGATGACAAATGGGACGAGCAGCTTTTGCGCATCATGGAATATTGGGAAAACGATTCTCAACTGCGGGACATCCTCATTACCGGCGGCGATGCCTTGATGAGTTCCAATGTTTCCCTGCAGAAAATTCTCGATGCCATCCTGGCTATGGCCATAAGAAAGAAAAAGAAGAATGAAGAGCTGCCCGACGGGCAGAAGTTGGCCGAATTGGTAAGGGTTCGCTTGGGCACCCGTTTGCCGGCGTACCTGCCCCAGAGAATTACTCCTGAAATTGTTTCCATTCTGGCCGATTTCAGGAAAAAAGCCATTGAAGTGGGGATAAGCCAGTTTATCATTCAAACCCACTTCGAATCACCCATGGAAATCACTCCCGAAGCGCGGGTTGCCATCAAACAGTTTTTGCGTGCCGGGTGGTTTATCATCAACCAGCATGTTTTTACCACCGCGTCCTCCCGCCGCGGGCATACCTCCAAGCTTCGCCAGGTGCTCGCTGAGATCGGTGTTTTGCCGTACTACACCTTTTCGGTGAAGGGCTATATGGAGAATTACTTCAATTTTGCCACCAATGCCAGGGCCGTTCAGGAACAGATCGAGGAAAAAGTTTTTGGCCGCTTGGATGAGAAAATTGCCGAGAAGATCAGGGAAAATGTTTACGATCCCGAGAGCATGGATGAAATCCTGGTCCGCAGCATGCAGGAGAACGGCCTGCCCTTTCTGGCCACCGACCGTAATGTGCTCAACCTTCCGGGAGTGGGCAAGAGCCTGACGTTCCGGGTGATCGGCATCACCCGCTACGGCAGGAGGATCATTCAGTTCGATCATGACCAGACCCGGGCCCACAGCCCCATCATCCACAAAATGGGCAAGGTGATCGTCATCGAGTCGAAGTCCATAAGCGAATACCTGCGCCAGCTCGAGGACATCGGCGAGGAGATTGTTGAATACGAAAGCATCTGGGGCTATTCGATCGGTGAAACCGAACCCCGGCTGCCCCTGTACGAGTATCCTCAATACGCTTTCAGGATCACCAGCGAGTTGACCAATATCCGCATCGATTGAGAGTTTTAAAAGAATCTTGAATTTTCCTCTTTAACTCAAAAAGGCGTTAAGTAAATCGAGGCAGCCTCAGGCCGAGCATTTCAAATAGATTGACATTTTTCCCATGCGCTCCCGGATTTTAAGTCCAATATGTAAAGGACTTGTGCACTTTTCTTACTTACTATTTTTTGTGAGCCGATATTGGATATTGATTATTTCGTCGCGCAGTTCCGCCGCCGCCCTGCCCGGGTCGGCGGCGCGGGAGATGGCGCGCGAAACGGGAAGCAGCAGCCCCTTGCCGTCGCGGCGCAGGCCGGCTTGGAGAGCCGCCTCCAGTTCGCCGCCCTGGGCGCCGACGCCGGGGGCCAGGAACCACAGGTCGGGCGCGGCGGCGCGGACGAGGGCCATGGCAGCGGGCTGGGTGGCGCCGACCACCAGCCCGATGTTGTTTTTCAGATTCCAGGATTGGGCCAGGCGGGCTACGGTGACATACAGAGGCTCGTTGGGGCGGCCGTCACGATCCGTCCCACAGACCTGCAGGTCCTGCAGGTCGCCGGCCCCGGGATTGGAGGTTTTGCACAGCAGGAACACCCCCTTTTCCGGATCGGCCAGGAAAGGGTCGATGGAATCCCTGCCCAGGTAGGGCGAGAGGGTGATGGCATGCGCGCCCAGTGTCTGGAACGCCGACTTGGCGTAGGCTTCGGCCGTAGAGGCGATGTCGCCGCGCTTGGCGTCGAGGATAACGGGGATCATGGAACCCAGGCGCTGCGACTGTTCGCGGACGGCGTTGATGACCCGCTGGAGCGCCGCCCAGCCGTCGGCGCCGAACTGCTCGAAGAACGCGGCGTTGGGCTTAAACGCGGCGGCGTAAGGGGCAGTGCGCTGGATCAGGCCGGCACAGAAGTCGAACGCCGCCTCGGCAGTTGCTTCCTTGAGGTCACTGATGTGCGGGTCGAGGCCGACGCACAGCAGTGATGAGGAGTCGGCCACGCGTTTTTCCAGGAAAGTGAAAAAAGTTTCCATGCTTGCCTTCCGTGTATGGTTGGTTTCCAATCGTCAAGGCATTGTAGCGGAATCCCCAGGCTCAAGTCAAACTGCAATCTTTTTATTATAAATATTCAGGCCTAAACTTGTTATTGTTGTTCCAGGTGAAGGACAAATAGAAAATTCCTCAAGTCAGCAGAATGGCAGATCTATTAAAATTTCACAGTCTATCCCGGGATGCCCCCTGGCTGGGGGCCATTACTGGACGGTGACCGGGAACTCGTTGGCAATGAGATGGCCGTCCTTTTTCAGCCGCAAGGTGTAGTTGCCGGGGGCCAGTATCGGCACCACGAACACGATCTTGTGGACCATCCAATCGGCATGGGCCTCAATGTTGCCGATCATGACCTTGCGCCCGGCCGCTGCCATGCCGACCTCGGGTTTCACCAACAGGGTCACCTGGCTCTTGGGCTTGAGGGCCCCGGCCGGATTTTGCTGGTAGATGCAGAAGGGGAAGAAGTAGTCGAAAAGGTTGGAAACCCTCTTGTTTTTGACCGTGTCGAAGATATCGACATGGACGATCGCCCCTCCCGGAAACTCATAGGAATGGCTGCAGCGGATATATTTTTTCTGCCAGGCCAGCACCGTGGGCAGGGTCACGCCGTTGACGCGCAGCACCCGGTTCCCCTGGCTGGCGCCGAAACCATTGCCGAAAACCTCGAATTGCCCGGTGGCGGTAAGACATTTGCAGTTGGCTTTTTTGATCAGCGGAGCCAGCGAAACGTAATCGTGTGCTGCTGGCGGTGCCACCGTCTTCTGCGCGGGCAGCTTCACCTTTTTGTCAGCGCCCAAGAAGGCAACCGCGGCCAGCAGGCAGTAAAAAACAATAGCGGTTTTTGTTTTCATGTGTTCCCTCCACTTCTCATATCTAATTATATGCGGGTTCGCCTCCCATTATCTCAATTCGCAACCATAAAAAAAAGATAAGGGACTTGCTTGTGATAATTACCGACGAAGATCTTTTGGGATTTTTAACTTGAGGCTGCCTCAAGTCGGCCGCAATAAGAACAAATTCATCATTTATCAGTTCGTCCTTAAGTTGTGGATCTGTCAACGTTAAGTAGAAATGTCCTCTTTAAGGACGGGGGAGCGACGCAATTTATTTTCATATGACGCCAAGGGTGATTGGCAGGATTGATTTGGACTGCCTGAGCGGCAAAAAGTCCGAAAAAGTGATCGTGTCGTTTTAGTTTCCCGGCGTTGAGACGGACCCATTCACCATTCTTCCGTCGGTCCCCAAGTATCTTTTTGCAGCTTGCCTGGAAGGACTTCTTGTGGAATGTGCTTTCAATCAATGATTTCGAAATAATCTTGATATATCGGCTTATTTAGTGTATCAGTTTGGTGCAATTCAAGCAAAGGCAAGTGATACAAGGTTCTATGACCCGATTTCCGGAGTTTTTCACAAAAATCTGTGGTAAAAGTTTATTTGTTTAATAAAACCAGTTCAGGTATGGTTCGGCTTCCGATTTTCCTGACTTGTTTCTTTCCTGTCATTATGTTCGCGGCCGTGCTTCCGGAAGAAGGATTTTTGCCAAGCAGATCGAGGCTGCTTCAAGCCGGTGGCAAGGCAAGCAAACTCATATTTTCAGGGACAGTACAGTTTTAGTTGTCTATGCCCAATATTGCTACCTGCATTACGGCTGTACTTTGTCGGCTACTGTCCTATTTTTTCTCAAAGACAAACAATTCTTCAATTGTCACTGAAAAAACGCAGGCCAGGTCATGAGCCAGTTTCAATGAAGGGTTGTATTTGTTTTTTTCCAAAAAAACAATGGTTTCTCTCCTTACCTTTACTTTTTGAGCGAGTGCTTCCTGGGTCAGGTTGTAGCGGGCTCTGAATTCCTTCAGGCGATTATTCATTTTTCAAGCCTTTAATTTTAAAAAAAGACCAGGATGCGACAAAAACAAGTGCCATGCCGATAATGCCATAGCCTAATAGTTGTTCAGTTGTCAGCTCGACCTTGTCGCTGATATAGGTTATAGCCAACCATAGATAAAGCGAAACATAATAGGACAGAGCCGCGGATTTTTGTAAAATCATTTTTGACAGTTCGTCTTCAGCCGGTTCTCCTTTTCTGAAACTGCTTAAGTGCCTGAATACAGTCAGTATTCCAAAGCCTGCCAGCAAAAGAATAACCGCTGATTGCAGTAAATCCATTTTGTCGGAAATTCCCGTCATCCTGAAAATCAACAATCCAGCCATAAGGACAACCGTCAAAACCACAGCAACGATAAATTTTTTCATATTGCCTCCTTTTCAAAAAGTTAATAAATTCTAACACAAAGTTAGAAAAAAGCAACATCGGGCGACAATATTTTTTTTATTTTGTCGGAGTTGGGGGCGCCCAAATGCCGTTATTGACTTTTGCTGAAATGCTATTTTTTATCAGCCTGGATTAGGACGATAGGCAAGGTTCAGTTTTTTTGCTGTCTCGTGCAAACGTCGGTCCTTGGTCCAAAATAAAAAACCGCTCAATTGCGCTGAGGCCATCAAGTGGACATCAATCAAACCCAGGCCTTTTTATTAATTTGTCATCCATGTTCAAGGTGGTCCGCCTGCCTTCCTCCTGTATGCTTTAATTATATGCACTAATATGCATTAACAATATGCATTTAGCAGGACAAATCGTATGGCTTTAGGGAAATGATTGCCTTAATCCTGCACGTTCCTTGATGTTTCACCAGCCACCCGGATCTTTCCGGCCCTGATGTCCTGCAGCCACTTGGCGGCGAGCAGCAGGAACACTCCCGCGATGATCACCGCTCCGCCCGTGAGCTGGCGCAGGGTCAGGGCCTGGTGCAGGAACAGGGCGGCGGCCACGGTGACGAAAAAAGGCTGGAGGTTGCGGATCAAAAAAAGCTGGGTGGCTTTCAGGTATTGCATGGCCACAAAAACCACGTACATGCCGAACGCGGGACCGGAGCAGGCGCCGAGGCTGAGAAAGACCATTTCCCCGGCCGTGGGCCAGCGGAAGCCGCCGAAAATCATGAGGAGTACCGTGAAAAATACGGCCTGGAAAACAATGCGCGTCGAAATCACGGCTTTGGGGGGCACATCCCGGATCCAGCGCTTGACCAGCACGTTGCTGAAGGCGTAGAGCAGGGTCATCAGCACGGCCAGCGCGGCCAGGAGTATGCCGACTTCGGGCGAAGCCCAGGTGATGAGGATGACCCCGGCCATGGAGAGCGCTCCGCCCAGCCATTCCAGCCCCGACAGGCGTTCGTTCAGGTAAAGGTAGGCGCAAAGGGCGCCGAGCAGGGGAGTCAGGCTGAAGAAAAAAGAAAGGATCGAGGGCTGCATTACGCGCAGCAGGTAAAAAAACAGGATGTTGCCGGTCCCTTCGATCAGGTTGTAGGCCAGGAAAAACCGCCAGTGGCGGCGTATCAGGATTTTCCAGGTGTCGGCGGGCGGCCGCAGCAGGAGCAGCGCCGGCAGGGGCAGGAGGAACCACCAGAAAAGAAAGGGCGGGCCGGCCAGGGTGCGCTGGGCCAGCGAGGAAAAAAGGAAAACCGCGGTCAGCAGCAGGGCAGATAGCAAGCTGAGCGCCACGCCCTTGATCTTGTCGCTGCGCCGGACCGTGATCATCGCCAGGGACTGCTTTTGGTTTTCAAACGGAAAAATGAGAAGTTGGCATGGGATCGGCTCATGCCCGTATCATATCAGCTTTTCGGCTTTTGGGCTATGAATTCTGAAACAGGTGGATCGGGATTGCCTCATGTCCGAGGTGGGGCAAGCAAATTTATGTTTTCATGGTCGGCTTATAAGATTCTTGTTATCTCGTCTAGAATTTATATATCCGCCACTGGCCGTCCTGGTCGATGACGAAATAGACATAGTAGGAAATATCATATTCCTTGCCCTGGATGGTCTCTTTTCTCTTGGTTCGGTACTTGGCCCCGTCGTCGAGGAATTCCAGGAACTCGATCTTCCGCATTTCCACCCCGACTTGTGGGAGTTTGTCTTTCATCGCCTTGTAGAGCTCCAGGCTTTCAGCGCGTTTCTCATAACAATAGAGGCTTGCCGCCTTTTCCGCATCCCCGGCCCGCAAGGCCTTTTTTAGTTCAGCCCAGATCCCGCGCAGGGCTTTATCGATATCCTTGGGGATGTTGCGGCTCGTTTTTTCCCTCTCGATCCGCTGCAGTTCCATCTCCCGGTCCAGGACTTTTACCGAGATTGTTCTCTGTACGGATTTTTCACCGTTCTCAGCCTGCACGATATAGGAAAAAGACCTTGTCGGTTTAAAGCTCTTTTTCCCGGAAAGGGGGAGATAAAAATGCAGCTGCTCCTCCCCATAACGCACCATGCAGGCGTTCTTGGTCTTCCAGGTCATGGTGATCTCCTGGCCGGCAATGATGGTTTTCGGCTCAACGTTCAGCTTGAGCTCAGGGGCGGGAACCTCCACCCTGGCCATGACCTCGGCGGCTGCGGTGTTGCCCCAATCTCTGGCCTCAATGCGGAACAGCGTGTCCTTCTCGGGCCAAACCAATGCTGAACCGCTTTTTTCTACCCGGCCCATGTCACATGAAGTAAACTGCACGGTTGCTGCATTCTGCGCATCCCAAGTCAATCTTATGACCTGGCCGATCTGTAATGTATCCTTGTCCGTCTGCAAGGAGACCGTGGGTTGCGGCCGCTCCATCCTTGCGGCTGACTGTGCCTGCTGGGGTGATATGCTTTGGGCTTGCGGGGATCCGTAGGGTGCGCCGCTAACGGTCTGGGGCGATATGCTTATGGTTTGCGGGCTTCCGATAACATGGCTTGCGTGGACTTTGCCCGCCTCTCCCCAGATGCGCATGACGATGCCCGCTCCCGGCTCACCGCGCAGCGTGACCTTCAAGATGCTGCGCCCTTCCAGGTGCACTATTCCTTCCCAATTTGCCGCGGGATCTCGCTTTTGCAATCCGGCCAGCACATCCCGGCCGTCAAGGCTCACGGAGTAGGAGCGCACCGGCATTTTCCCCCGTTTCGTCCCGTTCAGCACTTCTAGGCGGTAGCCGCTCCCTTGGAAAAGACAATATACGGGCTTCCAGTAGACCAGGCAGGTCCCGCGCTCGATCTTCAGCTCGGTTGCTTCCATGACCGTCAACGACCTTTCCAGCATGCCAATCTGGGCGTTCAAAATACCGCCGCAAGTGGCAAGGATGATCCACGCACAAACTTTTTTAATTGGCATCTCTACCTCTCTCCGGAGGAAAATTGTAACACAAAAAAATTATTTAGCCGCAATAAAAGGAAAAGGAATTAGGGTCAGGGCTTGAAATGACATTTTTTATTTAATAGTTTCAAGTCATGCAGCGTCCATTGCGGTCAAAGTATCCTGACGCTGTTCATCAGAATTCAAGCATCAGGTCAATCCTGAGCAATTATGATGAAGGTCAATGATCGACCTGCTAATTCAAGACTTGACCATCATACCCTTTTTCTCCTTGCAGGCAAAGTCACTCGTTTCTTTTCTTCTCTCCGCCATTGCTCTTTTTCCACTTGTATATATCCAGCACTTCGACCGAGTCCTGCACCTTGCCTTCGTAACCCTGCAGTTTGTCCTTGGGAACCAGGCTGGTCAAGTGTTTCCATCGATCACTGTTTTTATAGGCACCGACGTCGGTGCCGCCGATAACATAGATTTTCCCATCCGGAGTGGCCACCGCGGCCAGAGCGGCGCGCGGCAGGATCATATCGGGTCCATGCTCCCATGTGTCCTTTTTGGGATCATATATGAGAACAGCCGCCGAGACGTCGTCGTATGCTTCGGCTCCGCCCAAGACATATATTCGGCCATCGGCGGCCAGTACTGCCGCGTGGTCGAAGCGCTGGGTAGGCATAGGCTTCCGGAGGGACCAAGTGGCAGTCTTGGGATCATAGACCTCGACGGTATTTAATATCGGGGTTGTGCGATCGTCGGACATGCCGGCTGCGCCGCCGAACACGTAGATCTTGTCGTCATCATCGGTCACAGCTGCGAACACCATCCGCTCCCGGCTCAGTGGTTTTTTATATTCCCACTTGTTGGTTTTTGGATCATAACATTCTATAGTATTGGAAACGATATCTTTACCCGTTTTGTATATGCTTCCCCATTTGTTTACTGCTTTTTCCTCATGAAAGCCGCCCAACACATAGATCTTTCCGTCGGAGGTAGCTACAGCTTGGTGATCCCGCCGCGGTTCCTGCATGGGAGGAAAATTGGTGTCATAAAAGGTTTTAAGCCAGCTTCCGCCATCCATTTCTTTTTGCGTAGATTTTGGCCAGCTGTCAGATTGAATAAAGTATGGCAAAACAAAATCTTCGACATCGCTAATATAACTCTGGCCTCCTGTCCATAAAATAAAGTTGCGGTTTGAAAGTGCTAAAGCCACGCCATTACCTTGTCTTTCAAGGTCGGTTCCATAGACTTTAAATGGCTTTAATCCTATCCTCCGAGGCTCATTCATTTTGATCTTTTCATCTTCAGTCAAGAATTTCACAGATCCTCGTCTTTCGCTCCACTTGTCTTCATTGGGATCAAAAAACACTATAAACTCGTTAACCCTGCCTGGAATGGAAGCCATGAATTCCCATTCATTTTTTTTAATGTCATAGGCCAAGTTGGAATACCTTCCATTATTGAATTTTTTGATAAGCCAGCTGTCGAATTCTTTGTCCTTGCCGAATCCCTTGGCCACCTTGAAAACCTGTCCGCCCATGATATATATTTTGCCATTTGAGGCATAGACCGCGTCATGGCCATAGCGCCCGTGGGGCATGGGTGTCACGAACCGCCAGGGATAAACAGCGAGATTCTGTTGCGCTAGTTTACGTGACTGAGCGCTATTGCAGCTAATCAGCAGCAACAGGAAAATTAATAAATTTTTTTTCATTTTTTACTCGTTTAAATCCGGAGTTCTGAAATGAGCCTTGGTAGGATCAATGGGAACCGTCATTTAACCTTTTTTGATTTTCTCCATTTGAAGATATCCAGAACCTCGACAGTGTCCTGAACTTTGCCGTTGTAGTCTCCTAATTCATCTGCGGAAATCAAATTGGCCAGGCGCTGCCATTGGGCCTTGTCTTTATAAGCTTCGACATCGGTGCCACCGATAGCGTAGATCTTGCCGTCTGGTGTGCCTACTGCTGTAAGAGCGCCTCGTGGCAATATCATATCCGGTCCCTTTTCCCAGATATCTTTTTCGGGATCGTAGATATAAACAGAGCTTTGTGGTTGGTCAATCATTTCTGATCCGCCGATAATATAAATCCTACCGTCGGCAGCCAATGCCGCGCTATGACCGGTTCGCTTGACCGGCATGGGCTTCCTGAAAGACCAGGAATCGGTTTTGGGATCATATACCTCAACCGTATTTAAAATCGGCACTTGTGGATCACTGGCCAATCCGACCGCGCCGCCGAACACGTAGATATTGTCGTCCTTCCCGGTCGCGGCTGCAAAATCCATCCGCTCCCGGCTCAGTGGTTTTTTATATTCCCACTTGTTGGTTTTGGGATCATAACATTCCATAGTCTTGGAAACGATATCTACCTTTTTTAGATAAGTGCCTTTTTCAGGATTGACTCCGATCTTTTCTTTTCTCCAACCGCCCAAAACATATATCTTGCCATCAGATGTGGTCACCGCACAATGATCCCGCCGCGGCTCCTGCATGGGGGGGATATCGGTATCATAAAGGGTTTTGAGCCAACTCCCACCATCCATTTTTATTTCTGTTACTTTTGGCCAACTATCAGTTTTAATATTGTATGGAAAAACTGTATTTTCTATATCACTGGCAAAACTTTGACCTCCAAGCCATATAATAGAATCGTTTATTAAATTGGCAGTAGCAATTCCATTCCCTTGCCTTCTTAAATCTGTTTCATAAATCTTTGTTGGTTTTTTCCCCTTTTCTATTGGCTGGCATAACTTGATTTTTTCATCTTCTGTCAAGTTCCTAACAGTACCCCGTTTTTCACTCCATCTGTCTTCGTCGGGATAATAAAACGTTACAATATCGCTAAATCTACCAGGGACGGAAGTCATATATTCCCACTGATCGGTCTTGAGATCATAGGCTAAATTGGAATAGCGGCCATTATTATATTTAGCGATCAGCCAACTGTTATATTCTTTATCCTTTTTGAACCCCTCGGCCACCTTAAAGACCAGTCCGCCCATGACGTAGATTTTATCGTTTGGAGCATATACGGCATCGTGGCCGTAACGGCCGTGCGGCATGGGAGTGACAAACTGCCAAGGATAGGCAGCAAGGTTCTGTTGAGCAAGTTTACGCGACTGGGCGCTGTTACAGCTAATCAGCAGCAGCAGGGAAACTAATAAAAATTTTTTCATTTTTTACTCGTTTAAATTCGGAGTCCTGAAATGAGCCTTGGTAGGATCAAGGGGAACCGTCATTTTACCAGGTTTAAGAGGGATGACCAATGGAGCAACCTCAACAATGTCTTTTTCCGGATCGTAACCTGTTTCTCCTTTTGGCGGGTTTGGCTCGAAATTGACAGTAGCAAATAGAATTCGAGCTCCAATAGTATTTGTTGAAGAGTTGCCTTTAATTTCTTCAACTTTTGCTACAACCACATTGCCATTGACATCGGCACCATTTTCGCCTCCCTTGGGTTCCGAGATATGCCAATGATCGTTGCCGTCCCTATGATAAATAACCAGCACCACCCGGTCGTAATCTCTGGCAGTTCTTTCGTCAGAACCATCCCAGACATTATACTCCACTTTGACCTTGCTTTTGGCATAACCGCCAGTGTCACTCGTCGGTTCAAGAAAAGCATTATCCAGGGGGTTTTCATTATACTCTCTTCCCACTTCCCAATCCGAAAGTCCACGGGTAATTTCTTCAATGAATTCGTTAAGTCGTTTACTTGTTTGCCCTATATTGTCATGACTGAAATATTTAGGAGGAATTTCGAATTTCTTGGCCCAGGGTTCATTGGTCTTCAACAATGACAGTTTTGATTCAAGGGTTGAGCCGGTCGGCCGGCAGTAAACGCTGCGTACCGGCACCAGGCTGTCGTTCGGGCTTTCCAATAATGCATTTAAAAAAGGGCCAAAAACACCATAACCGCTTTCATCGTTTCCGGCGAACAGGGTCATATCTCCGCGCGGAGTGACCGCGGAACTCAATATCGGGGAGTTCAAACGAAATAGAAATGGATTTTGGTCAAATCCGTCAATAGGATTGTTGTCATCATAATCCAGCATATTCGAGGCCCCGAAATTCAGCGACTTGACGATGTTGCTCGCGACGCCGAAAAGAGAATTGTTTTCAAATAGATATTTTAGACAATTGAAAGTCCCGTGGTTCGGTGTTCCGATCATTGTCATATTGTGAACCCTATTAATTTTATTGAAAAAAATGAAAGTTCTTGAAACCAAACCGCCCATGCTGAATCCGAATGTGTCCAAGTAGGGGAATGCCCCGGAATCCGGATCATTGGGATCTGCAGGTAATCCCTTAAAAATGATATTTTGATCCCGGTTTTCTCCTAAAAGATTTTCTGCCAAGGATTGCGCAATCGAAGGTATTTTGGCCTCTGTATTATATGACACAAATACCGGACGATATACTCCGTTGGTCGCATTGACGATATCCTCAAGCATCAACCGGTAACGCTCTACATTGTTCGGATTGGTTACCTTTTTCGCGAGATCCAAGAAAGTCAATGGGTCAAAGCCGTGAATGACTAAAAGTGGCAAAGCATTGGGATTGGGGATATTATTAAATTGAGCAGTTGTGACAGCGTTCAGTTCATTTTTGTCAAAAATTTTAACATTAGGTCTGGGAGGAATGATCGTATTTTTTATGGATTTGCCTATGATTTTAATAATAATGGTTGTGGCCAAAGACATAACTGCCCCGCTTTTAGCCGGATTCGTTGTGAGTAAAGTTTTTTTGGAAAACTGCGCTGTTGAGCCTGCAATTGTTTTGGAAAGATCCATTACAGAATAAACAATATTATTTATTTTATCGACCGCAAGCTCGTAAGGTCGCGGATTCATGGCAGTGAAATAACTTCCGTTCCAGGAATAAGTGAACGCGGTACTCTCGTCAAGCTGGAAGGCATCGGTGTCTTTTTGCGCGTACCTGGCGGCGAAAGCAGCCAGGCCGTTGATTGTCGGAGCGGGATCACCCTCGTTGACCGACGAAATTTCAATTTGGGTCATGACGCTGGCCGCTTTAATCCCCTCAATCCCAAGAGCGGGGTCCAATGGCAGATCATCACCGATAGAAATCGTGGGGCCGTTGCTTGCATCCTTCAATGTGATCCTGGCGTCGGCGCTGAGAGTCCCGGGAAAAATATGCAGCAAGAAGCGGCTGTCCTGGGTGATGATATCGCCGCCTTCATTGGCTGTAATGATGGCGGTGACCGACTCATCGACAGTGTTGTTTTCGACATCGATCCTGATGTCAGAAGAAGTGGTCGATGGGGAGGAAGGGTCTTTGTCGGCGATCGCCGCTCGAATCCTTGGTGACTCGGGATATCCCAGAGCGGATATTACAATATCATTCAGTCCGGCAGGAACATTTTCAAGGCGGTAATTTCCATCAACGTCGGTCGTAGCTGTGATCGCTGTCCCGATAACCGTTATGGTGGCGCCACTGACCGGATTCCCAGTGGCATTATCCAAAATACGACCTACCAGTGCGCCAGTTGCCGGGCGTTTGCTTAACAATAGGTTGATGGTTATAGAACTTAGATCCTGCACTTCAACATTATCAACAAACTCGTCAGCGTATTCCGAGTGAGTGGCTAAAATTTTAAACGTGCCGGGAGGGACGCCTACCATTTTATATGTCCCATCGCCTTCACTGGCCGCCGCAAGCATGGCACTGCCTTCAATATCTATGCTTGCTCCAGCGACAGGTTCTCCAGTAGCCGCATCGGTTACCGACCCTTTGATAAGTCCATTTGCCAATGGAATTAGGGCAAAATCGGCCTGATTTGTTCCATCGATATCCACAGTAGCCATGAAATTCAATGCTATGTGATTATAGGCAATTACTATAATGGGATAATTTCCGATTGGCAGGCTGGTGAGTTGGTAATTACCGTTGGCATCGGTTCCCGTTTCCAAACCTAATCCGGGAACCCGGACAATTGCTCCGGATAATGGCCGCTGGCTAACGGCATCCTGGATTAAGCCGTTAATGCTTTGCCCGATTGAAATTTGCCCGCTGTCGCGACTTGGCTTGATAAGATCAATATCATACGGAGTGTGGTCGATTGTATAAGTTGTGGACTCATCGATAAAATTGGCTTTATTAAAGTAAAATGTTTGCTTTCCAAATGGTATGTCGGTAAAGCTGAATCTACCATCAGCGGAGGTCATGACTTTTTGATTGCTGCTTTCAAATGTCACTTCTACGCCTTCTTCCGGCTGCAGGGTCTTGGCATTGGTGATCTTGCCGTTGATGGTAGCAATGGCTGAGGCATCGTAGATGACAAAGTCCCATGTATAAACTTGGGCATGCGTGAAGATCTGTTGGATTGTTCTTGACAGGTAGCCGGTGTAACTCGCCGTTATTGTGGTACTTGTTCCCAGGGGGATGCTGGTAAGCAAATATAAACCATCCGCCGTGCTGGTGGAGATCTGGCTTGAACCCGAGTAAGTCGCGGTCACCGTGGCTCCGGCAATGGGCAGGTTGGTCTGGCCGTCCTTGACCACTCCTCTCAGCGTCGCTCCGACTAGTATCAAATGAAGCTGAGTGGCTAGATCGAATGTTGTGTTTTCTGGGATATTAATGGTCTGTTGGTATAGATCATAGCCGCTTTTGGTGAATGAGACTATGATATTACCGACCCGGAGGCCGGATATAGTGTACATTCCGTTTGCAGCAGTCAATGCTGTTTGGGGCACTCCGGAAGCATCCATGGCACTGACAGATACCTCTGCGAGTGGTTGGCTGGTGGCCTGGTCGGTCACGGTGCCGGTCAATGTAGCCGAAGTGTCGTACATGCTGACTGTGACCGTCACGCTGGCTGTGACCTGCTGATCCTGCGGTCCGGTAGCCGTGATGGTATAAGTAGTGGTCACCGTGGGCGAGACGCTGACCGAGCCGTTCACGGGCACGGTGCCGATGCCGTTGTCGATCGAAGCCGTAGCCGCGTTGGTGGTTGTCCAGGTCAGGGTAGAGGACCCGCCACTTACGATGGTGGCCGGCGATGCTGAAATGATAACTGAGG
>Ga0268280_1000216_pt1 | contig 54340 bp, 69 predicted proteins | sample saktaG_9_FD_190139 | JGI IMG/M metagenome (GOLD analysis project Ga0268280, IMG submission 190139) | Saline water microbial communities from Sakinaw Lake, British Columbia, Canada - sak_2011_5_24_40m | ecosystem: Environmental > Aquatic > Non-marine Saline and Alkaline > Saline ...
AATCTCCTGCTAAGACATATCTCCTTGCATCTGCTTTTAGATGTTTGGCTAGGAAATCTAATTTCTGTTGGTCTGTAATGTTTGGATAAGGATGGAAAACATCTACTTGGACAGGCACGCCTTTAACATCTACTTTAGCTCTTAGAAAGGATAACCATTCTTCACTTAAATTTCTACCTGATAAAGGATATTTTGATAATACTGCAGAACCCCATTCATAGGATTGTGGTTTAGCAGGAGCATGTATACAATGAGGGAATTGGAAAAGGGTCTGAAAGTCTACCTTAATTCCATATTTATTCTCATGACCAAAACAAGCTTCTGTTAAGATTAAAACATCAGGATCTTCTTTTTTTACTGCTTCTTGAGCAGCCTCTTGTCTTTCTTTTTCAAGTTTGAATGGTTTTGTTCCACTATGAAAACCATGTCTTACATTATAATTCATTATTTTCATTATCATTTTACCTCTCTTAAATTATTTATATAACCCTCCGGGTATTATTAAACTTAATCCCCTTCAAAAGTCCTTACTACATCATCCCAGACTTGTGAATTTCTCCAATTCAAATTAGATTCTCCTGCTGCATCAATAACATCTGGACCTGTTGAACCAACAAAGCCTAATTCTGCCCTTTGTCTATAAGTAGCATAGCTTCTTTCACTTTTTCTTAATTCTTTATTCAGAGCCATAAATCTAATATCTTTTGAATTTCCATATAAATCCTTAAGAGTTCTATTTAGTTCAGGCTCATGCTCTTGTTTAGCGATTCTATAAGCTTCAGCAGGATATTCTCTTGCAAGTTCGTCCCAACTACCAAAATATTCTCTTAGTTCTAATGCTTCCTTGCAAGCAAGTCCAACAGGAAGATGCCTTTTAACTCTAGGAGTGTTCCATGCTTCTTGGGTTAGGTCTGGTTTTATTGTATAAACCATTTATCTATTTCCCCCTAAATCCTTTTCAAGTTTATTCATATAATCTCTGCTCAAGGCAAATTGCTTTACTTTTTCAGGAGTATATGCGTCTACTGACCTTGCATATTCTACTAATCCTCTAAAGAATTCTGCTCTAACAGGAACATATCGGGCCATTACAATGCTTGGAACTAATGCGATTTCTTCTTTTAGTGTATCTACGCACTTACCTGCATATTCTGGTTTATCTTCTTCTAAAAATTCGTGTATTGCCCAATATTTTCTAAACTCTTCTGGAACATCTGTTGAAACTGCAACAACCTGTCCTGCTGTAGGTGCTTTAAATGAAAATGCAAACATTTTAGGAGCATCAGCAAATTCAGGATTCCTAGCTGGAGCAGAATACCAATTAAAGCTAGGGTTTGTTTCAGTATGTAATGTTGAACCTATTGATTCAAGCCATTTTCTTGTGCCTATTAATTCTTCGTCTGTTTTTTCTACCATTTTATTGTTATTAGTTGTTTTTATCTAGTAGTAACAAAAGTAGAGTATATTTAAATGTTTGTTGTATAAAAATTACAACAAAAGCAAAGAATTATAAATGCCTAATCTCTTTAACATACATGGAAGAGATAAGAGAAGTATTAGGGGAAATAGGTTTAAGCGAAAGAGAAATTACTATTTATATGGCTATGATTAAAGTAGGAGAGAATACGGCTTCACAAATAAGTCAAGTAGCTAAGATGAATAGAATCACAACTTATACTTTATTAAAAAGCCTTAAAGAAAAGGGGTACTGTAGTATATATCAAAAGAATAATATTCAATACTTCAAGCCAATTAGACCAGAGCAAATTCTAGGTTTATTAGAAGAAAAGAAAAAGAGAATAAAAATCTTATTACCTGAAATTAATAAGAATCTTTCTCCAATAAGTGATAAACCCGAGATAAGTCTATTTGAAGGTAAAAAAGGCTTAGCTGCAATGTTTGATTTATTACTTAAAGATGCTGAAAATAAGCGAGAAGTATTAGGATATGGAAATGTAAGTTGTGCAGAAAAAGTTTTTCAGCAGCAATCCACTTTTTGGAGAAAAACAAGATTAGAAAAGAAAATAAAGATGAGGGCTGTATCAGATTCTCTTGGAGATATTGAACACCGATCTCCTGCAATTTGGAAAAAAATAACAGAAGTAAGAACAAATAAAGACTTTGCAAAACTTGGAACATATACTATAATTACAGAAAATTATGTTAGTCATTCAACTTTAAAAGAGGGTATATTTGGCATCTTAATCAAAAGCAAGGAAATAGCAGCAAAAGAAAAACTAGTGTTTGAAAATTTTTGGAAACAAGCCAAGTAAGAACTAAATTCTTATCAGAACTAACTAAAATAACTTTATAAGCCCAACACCAGGGGCAGAATTCCGCCAAGTGCGAGTATTATTATAAAGAAGACAAACTTTCTTATCCTAGCCCAAGTAGTATGTGGTGCTAGTTTTACGTTAATCCCATAATAACTGGTAATTAAAACGATTACAAAACCAAAGTAAACAAAAGAAAGAGTTTTATCAATAGTTGCAGCGATTAGGCCTATAATATTCAATACAAATATATTCCCCATAGTATTGGTTATCCAAGCAAATCTATCCCATACAATAATATCTTTCCAATAACCTAACTTTGCATAAGATAAACTGGAAATAAACAAAAGAGGTATGCCTAAAACTAATTGATAAATAATAAACTTACTAAACTTATCGGGGCTTAATGTCCAAATTAAAGTTAAAATAAAGAACAAGTTTGCCATCATAAAAGCATTAATAGAAACCCTTGTTCCGCTTTTTTCAGGAAGAGAACACTTATTTTGACTATCCCAATTTTTTGCTTTCATATTTATACTAAGATGTTTAAGTTTTTAAATGCTTTTTCTTTAGATTATTATGGTTCAATCAATAGATGAAGAAAGATTAAGGAAAAGAAGATTAGAATCAGAGAATAATACTTACAAGACTCTTTTAGACTGCTTTGAAGAACTGCTAATTAGTATAACCCTACAATCAGAGAAAGGGGGGAGCGATAAGAAAAAAGAGCAGGCCTCATTAAAAAAAGAGATAAAAAACCTAGCAGATTATAGGCTAAAAGAAAATATATTAGTTTCTAAATCAAAACTATATTGTATCCTTTTAAAAATTAAAAAGTCAGATTTAAAATCAAAGCAGGAGTTAGAAGAGATGCATAAGTTAATCCTTAATAACTCTCCTTGTGTAAACGGAAAATCAAGATATAAAATAATGGTTGAAAAGAAATTGAATAATAAAAAAGGAGAAGGCATAATTTCTAGTTTTTTTAAACTAATAGGAATAAATAAATGAAATAATAAAAATGCACTACCACCTTATACTAACCGATTTATGCAACTCACAATGTAAGTATTGTTATGAAAAGAGCATGAAAGAAGCAGAGTTAGATAATGCTCTAAATAAAAAATTTAAATTTGATTTTACTGAGCCAACTTCTAGTGAAGTTAATATAAAAAATCTTAAAGAGTTTTTAGCAAAAGATAAGCAAGCGGTTTTAATCTTTTATGGTGGAGAGCCCCTATTAGAAATTGAAAAAATAAAAAAAATAATTGATGAATTAGCTGATAAAGTTCCATTCAGAATGCAAACCAATGCTAAACTTCTCAACAAGTTCCATATAAATTATCTTAAGAAAATTGAGAAAATATTGGTTTCTTTAGACGGAAATAAAGAAAGAACAGATTTAAACAGGGGTAAGGGAACCTATGACTTAGTTATTAACAATCTAAACCAGGCAAAAAAACAAGGCTATAGTGGGGAATTTATAGCTAGAATGGTAATAACTCCTAAATATCCAGATATATTTGAACAAGTCAAATTCCTAGTAGAAAACAAAGATTTTCCTTTTACAAGTATTCATTGGCAAATTGATGCTGGGTTCTATAAGTTTGATTATAACAAAAAAGATTTTACTAGGTTCGTAAAAGAATACAACGTTAGTATTAGTAAGCTAATTGATTATTGGATTGCAGACATGAAAACAAACAAGAGGGTTCTCAAGTTCTATCCTTTTATAGCCATAATTGAAAGTTTATTGAAAAATCAGCCAACAAAACTAAGATGCGGGGCTGGACATGAAGGTTATGCAATTACAACATCAGGTAAAGTAGTTGCATGTCCGATTATGAACTGTATTGAAGACTTTAAAGCAGGAAATTTAGACTCAACTCCTAACAAACTAAATAAATTCGATGTTTCAGGAGACTGCTTAGCTTGTGATCATAGGGATTTATGTGGTGGAAGATGCCTGTACTGGAATCAAGCTCAACTTTGGCCAGCAGATGGAAATAAACTTATATGTAATACAATTAAGCATTATATCAATGAACTCAAATCCAAATTACCTGAAATTCAAAATCTAATTAAACAGCAAACAATAAAATCAATTGATTTTGATTATGAAAAGTATTTTGGGCCAGAAATTATACCTTAATGAATAAAAATAGTCGTGGTTTAATAATATTCTTTAGTAAAATTTATTCCTTCGGCTTCTTTAATTAAGCCTTCTCTACCCTTTGGCATCTTTTCTCTCTTTGCAACTTCGAGATAATGCATAAGCTTTTCTTTTTTATCTGAGATATTCTTGTTTATTATGCAAGGTCCGCCCAAACAACCACCAACGCAAAAAGTTATATCCATAAATCTTACTTTTTTATCGGGATTTTTTAAAAATTGCTCGACCTTGAGTATTCCGTCAATTTTTACTTCTTCTCCTGGCTTCAGAACCCCCTTAAGGTGGGCAGTTTTTGATAGACCGCCTGCAAGCGGATAAATTTTTGTATAATCATTATAAAATTTATCAAAGCCAGCTTTTGTCTTTTTTATTGGATTTTTATTATTTTTTATTAATTCTCTAAATTCATTATAGTCTATGCAGAAATCTACATATTCTGATTCATTTGACTCCTGTTTTTTAAATTGGCAAGGCGAAATAAAGCAAACTTTATGTTGAGGATATATTTTTCTGCATATCATTGCAGTAGCAATCATCGGGCTTACAACACCAATCAAATTATTTGTGTACAAAGGGTACTTAGTTTTGATAAAATTAACAATTCCAGGACAGACCGTTGCAATAACAAGTTTTTTATCTTTTTTCTCGTTCTCTTCAAGGATTCTGTGATATTCATGATTAACCATCTTAGCACCAAAGGTAAGTTCAGTGATTTTATCAAAACCCAGACTTTTCAGCTGATATAAAATTTCAGGATAATTAAAGTCAGCAACAAAGCTTGGTGCAAGCATAACTACTATCTTCTGTTTTTTAGCTAAAGCCTGTTTAAGAGAATGTAGATTTTTCATTTTATTAACTTGTCCGCCCAAACAAATACTTTTTCTTCTTTAAATCCCTTACTTCTCCAGAAATGCCTTGTTTTTTTATGGTGAATCTCTTCAAGTATCTGAACATAAGTTATTTTTTTCTTTTTGAGTAATGTATAAAAATTATTTAGTAATAATGAACCCACTCCATGATTCTGATAAATTTTATCTACCGCCAAATCATCAAGCATACACCAATCAGAACTTATAATCCGAGCATATAAGAAGCCTATAATTTCTTTGTTAAGAACAGCAACTAGAAAAATATTTTCTTTAGGATGTTTTATGAATTCTTTAAATTCAGCCTTTTCATGAAAGTTAACACTTTTTATTTTAGAAGCCTTTAGACTATCTTCAAATTTAGAGCCTAAATTATACACCTGATTAAGATCCTTTAACACTGCTTTTTTTATATGCACTTCTTTTGATATGTTTTTAGATAACATTTTAAATAATGTCTTCAAAAATGGGTTTTTCCTTTTGATAAAATATTCCTAATGGAATTTTGTTACTTGGATTAGTATAATCAAATTCTTCTGCTTTTTCCATTGCTAAACTAAGATTTGTTTTATCATGTCCTTTCTCTTGGAGATTATAGGTTCTGCTTTTATAGCTGGCATCTGGATGGAATATTACACATGGTTGTAAAACTTCAATAAATGCAAAGCCTTTATGTTTATTTGCTTCTCCTAATATTTGTTTTATTTGATTTACGTCTGCAAATACGCGTGCAACAAAGCTAGCCCCAGAGGCTAACATTAATCTAATTGGATTAAGTGGAGCCAGTTTAACTCCCCTTGGATTTGTCTTATCTTTGTAGCCTATTTCGCTAACTGGACTTGGCTCAGCTATTGTTAGCGCAAAAACTTGATTATTATGTACTAAAAGTTTAAAGTTACTGTTATATCTAGCTGCATGAATAAGATGTTCGATTCCTTCTGCATAAGCGTCTCCATCTCCACAGTACACAAGTAAGTTAAGTTCAGGTTTAGCTACTTTCATTCCAACTGCAACAGGAATACTTCTCCCATGAAGTGCATTTAAACCCGGTAGATTAAGGTAATCAAACATTTTCCCATGACAACCTATTCCAGAAACCATTGCCCACTCTTTTTTAGGTTCTTTTTGAGCTTGTTCTTTTAAAAACATCTCTGTTCCAGCAAGAATTTGAAAGTTAAAACATCCAGGACACCAGGTAGGAATAGTTTTTGTTTTGAAACTAGCTAGTTTTTTGTTTTGTTCTGCTTTGTTCATTTTATTCTCCTTTTAATCTCTTGTGCAAGTAAATCTGAAAAGAAGGGCCTTCCATCGTATTTTAATATCTTATTCTTGTCTTCTATAATGTTTTGAGTTTTTTCAGATAAGAGGTTACTCAATGGGCTTGTTGCATTGTTTTCAATTACTATAATTTTTTTTGCTCCTTTTAATTCTTCTTTTATTTTTTCAGGAAAGGGTTCAATATATAAAAGTTGTATTAGTTTTGCATCAATTCCAGATTCACTAAATGCATCTATTATTGCACCTTTAGTTGAACCCCAAAATAAAATAATGTTCTTAGAGTCTTTATTACCATATACTCTATAGGTTTCTAATTTGCTAACTTCAAGAGCAATATCTTTATGTTTTTTAATTCTTGCTTCAAAATTTTTATTAATGGTCTCTATATCTTCTATTGCAATTCCTTCACTATTATGTTCATAACTATTAAATTTGGCAGGCCAGTTTTTCTTCTTAAACACTTTTTTTATTGAAGGGTTTTTTAAAGTAATGAATTTACTCTCTCCGAGATGTTTATCTCCTAAAAGTATGCATGGGATTCCAAATTTTTCACTTAAAGCAAAACACTCATTGGTTTTTTCAAAGGTTTCTTCAATATCCCCTGGAGCCACAACTATCCTAGAGAACTCGCCATGTCCTGAGTAAAGTGCTAAATTTAGGTCTCCTTGGCCCGTATAAGTTGCTAAACCCGTACTTGGGCCTGGTCTTGATGAAAGATAAATAACTAAAGGTATCTCTGCCATTCCAGAGAGGCTTAGTGCCTCAGTCATTAAATCAAAGCCACCGCCGCTAGTTCCAACCATAGCTATTTTTCCAACCATGCTCGAACCTAAAGCAGCATTAATTACTGCAATCTCGCTTTCTAATTCGATTACCTTATGTTCTGATTTTTTATCAAGTTGCATTTGTCCTAATTCCATCATTAGGGGTGTAGCAGGAGTCATTGGGTAAGCATAATACAGCTCAAGTCCAGAACTCAAAGAAGCTTCTGCAATTGCCTGACTTCCATTCATAAAATCTAAGGAATTATTTTTTAAAGGTTTTAAGTCAATTAATTTTCTCTTTTCAAAGTTATATCCTGCTTTAGCTTCGTCAATAAAATCATCATATTTATTCATCTTCTTAAGCGTTTGTTCTAATATCTCTAGTTTTAATCCAAGTATTTTAAAAACAGAACCAGCATAAAATAAATTACCTTTTTCTCCTTCGATTACAAGTCCTTGTTTTTTGAGCTGACTTTTATGAATTTTTTTTGTGTTATCATCTAAACAAATTAATAAATCAATTTTAGATTCATTACTGGAAACCGGTTTGTCTGAAAAAGTTAAAATATTATAATTATGGCCACCCCTAATAAGACTTTGGTATTCTCTAGAATAAAAAACATAATATCCTGCGATTAACAAGCCCTGGGAAACAATTTCAGAAAGTAAATTAGGTCCTTGTCCTGCTTTTCCACCAAAAATAATAGTTATCTTCATTTTTTACCCCTTTAATTTAGCTAGTTTTATTAAAATAGTAAAAGGACAATCTATTTAAAGTTTCTTATGTACACCCTTATTAAATAAGAAAAGAGAAATAAGAAATTCAAAAAGAGGTTAAAATGAAAAAAGAGGAACATGAAAAAAATAACTAAGATTCTTTTTGTATGTAAGCATAATCGCTTTAGAAGCAGAGTTGCAGAAGCATATTTTAATAAAATAAAACCTCGCAAAAATATAGCTACAAGAGGCGGTGGTTTAATAGTAGGCACTTATCCTTTAGATAAAACCGAATTAATTGCTGCTAAGAAACTTGGTTTAAACATTAATGGTAAACCTCAAGCACTAACAATGCAAAAAATTATATGGGCAGACCTTACAATTATTGTAGCGAATGATATTCCTTCAAGCTTATTTGATTATTACAGAAAGCGGTACAAAAAGAATATTATAATTTGGCAAATTCAAGATATTACACCAGGTCAAGGAGTTAAGGATGCAGAAGTTATTATCAAAAAAATAATGTTGAGAGTTGATGATTTAGTTAAAAGCATAAAATGACCCAAAGAAGTAAAATGGATATTAAAGAAACTTATAGGCAAGGAGTTTTTGTTGTTGTATTTAGAAAAACAAAACCAGAAACCACTAGCAAGACGGGAATAGAGTATCTTCTTCTCAAGCGCAAGCTCCATTGGAATGGCTGGGAATTCCCTAAAGGTGGAATAGATAAGGGCGAAAGTCTAATGAAAGCAGTTAAACGAGAATTAAAAGAAGAAACCGGTCTAGCACCTGAAAAAATAATAAAATTCAAATTAAAAGGAAGATATGATTATAAAAGAAAATTAAGTGATAGGCCAGGATATAAGGGTCAAACCTATAGCTTATTCGCTGTTCAAGTTTCTTCTAAAAGCAGGGGTGTAAAGATAGATAAAATAGAGCATGTTACCTACAGTTGGCTTGAATTCAAGAAAGCAATTCGTGCAATCCATTGGAGTGATCAAAAGAAGTGCCTGCGGGCTGTTGATGCCCTCTTAAAGAAAAGTAAAAATTAAAACAAAAAGTAAAAAACTACTTCTTCTCAGCCAAACTGATTATTGCAGTAACAATTAAATAAATTCCAATTGCCCATGCAAGAATTTGAGGTACTGCTATTATAATAATTCCAAGTATAATTGATATTATTGCCCAAAGAGTTTTTGAACTTGTTTTATTGTTCGCCTTGTCATTTATTACGTTTTTCTTTTTTGCCATATTTTTTACCTCCTTTTTATTCTTAGTATTTATTAGTATTATTTCTTAGTAACCTTTTCTTCTCTAATGAGATATTTTGCAACCATAAAAACGACCCAAGCTATTATTAAGAAATTAATTAATTCAGCTAGGAATGCGCCCCAACCAATTGTTACTTGCCCTAGTATAAATGTTGCTTCTCTCCAACCACCTGCAGGTAGTAATGGGGAAATTATGGGCATAATGATATTATCCACAATGGATTTTACTAAAGCAGTTGAAGCTAAACCCATTATAATTCCTATAGCCAGTCCAACTACCTTGTATTCTTTTAAAAATTCTTTAAATTCGTTTATATGTTTTACAACCATCTTTTTTAATTCCTCTAGTCAATTATATCCTTTTTAGTTTAAATACCCTTTGACTTTCCAATTTTATTTAATTTTGTCTATTCAAAAGCAAAATCATCATCAATGTCTTCAGGATTTTCTAATAATTCAGAAGCAGTGATTATCCCGCACAATTCATCGTCTTTTAAAACAGGTAGATGTTTTATTTTATTCTTGAACATTAATTCTGCAGCATTACTTATTTCGTCTTCAGAATCGATTGTAATCGTATTCTTTACCATAACACTTGAAGCTTTCTTTCCAAGGTTATCTGCATTCTTAGTTATATCTTTTTCAGTAATTATTCCCTTTACAGTGCGATCATGAACTACGATTAGGCTTCCAACATTATTTTTGCTCATTAATTTAGCTGCTTCTCTCAAACTAACGTCTTTTTCTATTGCAACAGCCTTCTTCATAACTTCTTTTACTTTCATTGATTGGTTTTTCCGATTGATTTAATGAATGTGACTGGAATATAAAATGTCCTTAGAACTAGTTCTAGTAATATAATAAATATAAAGGAATAGGCTGCAACATCAAAAAATAATGGTATTTTACTTAGTCTTAAAATAGTAGTATTTATATCAAAAAATCCTGGAGTTAAAATTACATAGCTTAATAATACAAAAGGAAAAAGTTTTGCTAAGTCTTTGGATAAATCTTCACTAAAATAAGAGGTTACCCTAATAGCCGATATTAATCCAGTTGATATTAATATCACAATTCCTACATCCATCTCTTTTGCAAGGAGTATAAACATAATTGCAAAAATCGAGAACCATATAAAAGTTACTGCGGGTACAATTAATACAAATTCAATTGTATAAAGTATAGTGCCTGCAATTTTAGCTAATGTTGGCTCTCCAAAAGAGTTATATCTTCTTAAATCTAATTTTAAAATATCTCGTTTAGCTAAAAATCTATAAAAAAACCAAATAAAAGTGCTATAGAGCGCAATTGTTATGGTTATTAGAACAATTGGTGGAAAGACTTGATAATTTGCTGGAAGAACCCTTTGGAATGCTAAGTACTTCTCCAATAAACCTTCAAGAATTTTTTCTATCACCATCTCTATTTTCTTAGGGTGCCTGGGTTTTTAAATTGTTTTATCTGGTTATATTTTATTTTTCAGAAATCCATATGGGTTACCAAGAATTCTTTTAACTTCTCTACGGCTAGTTTTCTCATACTTACCTGATTCTTTTCTTCCTTAGTCATCTGTTGAAAACTTTTATTATGGTTTTCCGGTTTGAAAATAGGATCCCAACCAAAATTTGTTTCTCCTGTTGGTTTAACAATCTCTCCTTTAATTGAACCTTCAAAAAAATGAATATTATCGGCATCTTTTGCGTAACCAATTATTGTCTTAGCTTCGGCTAAATTAGACTTTAAATCATTACCTATCTCTTCAATTTTAGACTTTTCAAGAAATGTCTTGTCTGAAATTCTCCATATTCCTTCATTTCCAAGTTTCTGCAAAAACCATTTTATTAAGGGTCCAGGCAACCCATTCAGAGATTTAATATAAAGAGAAGTATCCTCTACCATAAACGGTCCTTTATGTTGTCTAAGTGCTTCTTTTAATTTTGCTTGTATGATTTTATGTGCATCTGTTTCCTGAATCTCTTCTAAATCTAATTCTAATTGTTCAACTTCTGGGAGCATAGATTTTACCTCAAGAAATTTGTTTTTGTTCCCTGTTATGAAATATAATTTATTTCTTGGTATCTCTTCCATAAAATCATAATAAGAATCAGCTTTAAAATACTTTCTAAGACTTAACTATTTTTTTTATCTTTATTATTCTACCTTTGTTTTTGCTTTAGCTTATTCAGCTTTTTTTTCTACTTTTGTTTCTGTGCTTGCTTCTGCAGGTTTTTCTTGTCCAGGTTTTTCTTTTGCTGGTTTAGGTGGGCAAACTTCATCAAACTTTTTTGTACCTTCTTTTAGAACTTTTGTGTTAATTTGAGAGGTCTTTTCACTTATTTCTTCTCCCCTCATTGTTTTCTTTAATCTTAATCCTTTAGGTCTTGTTTGGTTCATACCTTTATCGCCTTTAGTTAATAATAATCCTCTTAATTGTCCGCCGATTTGTCCTTTTATACCTGGAAATCCGGCCATGTCGCTTGTTCCAGTTATTTCTAATTGATATCCATCAAGTTCTCCTGAAATTAAATCTCCATTAATTTTGTCGCCTATTTTAGTTCTAATCAAGCTTTCATTTTCAGACTCTACTTTATAGGTTCTTCCTTTATGGGATACATTAATTTTAAATGCCATTGTATAAAATTGCTAAATAAGGGGGGTTTTTAAAACTTCCGAAATATAAGTTTTAAGATAATCTACCAATAATTCACTAATAATTAACTAATAGCTAAATAATAAACAATTAATAGCTAATAATAAAGAACCCCTGGAAATAATAAAAGAACTTAAAGAAGTAAGAAAAACGCTCTAAACTTGAAAAATAAAACCTTTTTTTTAAAAAGTTTTAAAATAAAACCAAAGAATAAAAATTTTTTAGCAAAAAGATTGTAAAAAAAGAAATTATAATCTTTAAAAAACAAAATCTTAACTAATAAAATAAAAAGCAAATTCCTAAATAATTTGTTTTAAAGAAATCAACAAAAAATTAGGAATTTTTTCTCCGACGACAAATTTTTGTTCAAAATTTTTATTTTTTCCGATTTTTCGAAAACTTCGAAAGATATATAAAGAACTTTTACATAACTTTATTACAAAGAGGGGATTAAAAATGGCAAAAAAGAAAGCAGCTAAGAAAAAAAAGAAATTATAATTTCGTTTTTTTAGCAAATATTAACTTATTTTTTATTTTTTTTGTCTAATGTTTATTTATTTTTCTATTTCTTTACTTTTTATTTTTTTACACTACCCTAAGACAAATATCGTAAAAAGACCAAGGTATATTTCTTAAAAGAATATTCATAAAAGAAACCTTCGGTGTCTTTTACTATTCATAACGAAGAGCGTCTACGGTTTTTGTTTTGCTCGCTTGATAAGCAGGAACAAGTCCAGACAAAGCACCAATAACAAAAGCAAAAGCAATACAGCCTGCAATTAAATAAAAGGGTGTAGCTGCTTTTAGAAGATTTGTTCCAAGTTGATTTATTGCTATAAACTCTACTGACTTTGCAATACCTATTCCGATTAAAACTCCAAGTATACCGCCGGTTGCTCCAATTAAACCAGATTCAATAAGAAATATTAATAAAATATCTGAATTCCTTGCACCAATAGCTTTCATTACACCTATCTCTTTGGTCCTCTCAAGAATGCTTGTGTACATTGTATTAGCTATACCTATACTTCCAACAAGCAAGGATATTCCTGCTACACCGATGAGAAAATAAGTAATTATGCCAAGAATATTCTGAAAACTTTTTAAAAGCTCTTCAGGAGTTAATATGCTGAAGTCTTTTGTCTTTTCAGTAACATCTCTAAATTTCATCAGTCTTCTTTCAACACTATCAGCAACATCCTTAAGATTTTCCCCAGGGCTAATCTGAACTACAATATAATCTGTCCTATACCCAACATCTGAAATTTCCCTTAGGTCTTCTATTCCTAAAATTATATTTTTATCATCTGCTGGATTACCAACTGGTTCAAATATTCCAACAACCCTAAATTCAATGTCATTGATTAAAATGCTGCTTCCAGCCTTAAGGGGTTTGTCAAATACCTTTCCATTTTTAAAATCACTTCCAAGTAAAACTTCTTTATTATCTGTTTTTTTCATTAATCTACCTTCATCTATACTTAATGAGCCAGATTCCATATACAAATCCATCCCGCCTTCAGGAATACCATACATAGGAAAATACCTTATCTTATCATCAAATTCTACTTTTGCATTTCCACCAGTCATATAAGTAACATCTTTTATTCCTGACATTCTTTGTACTATGTCTACATCGTCTGTTGTAAGTTCCACAGCACTGCCTGATCCGGGTGGTCCAAATTGTCCAGAAGGTTGAATAAAAAACTTATCAGAGCCTAATTGTTGGAACTGTTCCTCTATTGCCATTTGCAATCCAAGTGATAAACTAATAAGAATAAAGATAATTGCAATTGACATAAATATTCCCACGAGTGTAAGCCAGCTTTTCAGCTGCCTTTTTCTCAAATTCTTTATTGCAATTTTAAAATAGTCTTTTATCATTTATTTAACCTTCCTTGAGTCATCTATTATTCTTTGAGGATGGTATTCTAAATTTATTCCACCATTCATAATTCCATCACAAATTGTATTCATTTCAGAGGTAATATGTCTGCCATCTGAACTATTAAAAAAAATCCAAGCATCGGGTTCCTCTTGCCTTAATTTTAGTACATCTGTTTCTTCTATTCTTGATGCATGGACAATGTAGGCATCATAACCTCTTGGTATCTGCGGAACAAATAATTCATAATAATCTCCCCTTTGCATTCTAACTCCTTCTTCAAAAGAAATTTCTGTTTTAAAAGGTGGTTTAAGACGATCCATCACATGTTTTAAGAAGAATTCTATATTTGAATTCATTCCACCAGCGCCAACTATTAAAAATCTTTTTATCATTCTATCCCCTCAGCGCATCAACTGGCTTTAATTTACTTGCTTGTTTGGCGGGCAATACTCCTGAAATAACTCCAATAATTAATGAGAATAAAACAGAAAATATAATCAATGCTGGAGAAAAGCTAACTTGGAATAAATCTAAATCCAGACTTGTATTTACAATAAAAGAAACACCAAAGGCAAGGCCAGCACCAATTAATACTCCGATAATTCCGCCAATCAGACCAAGCAAACCCGCTTCAAATAAAAATATTAATAAAATGTCTGAGTTTCGAGCACCAATGGCCTTCATTATTCCAATTTCCTTTCTTCTTTCTAGTACACTCGTATACATTGTATTAGCAATTCCAATACCTCCAACAAATAAAGATACTAAAGCAATTCCAATAACAACTATATTAATTATAAGTAAAATTGTGTTAACAGTAGCTAATGTATTCAGTGGGGTTTCTACACTAAAATCTTCTTCTCCTTCTTTTAATCCTCTATCTCTTCTTAATCTTTCTTTAATTGCTTCTGCAACTGTTTCTATATCTGCTCCTTTTGCTACCTGTGCAACAATAAAATCATATTCATCGCCTATATCTAAAAGATTTTTCATATCTTCTTCATTAATCATTATTGCAAGATTAAGTTGAAAACTGCTTACTGCTTTTAAAATTCCTATAACTTCAAAATCTTTGCCTTGTAATTTAACTCTGCTTCCTGTTGTAATTGGTTTATCAAACTGTTCTGTTTTTGCAAATTCATGTCCAAGTAAAACTTTTCCCCTGTCTTCCTTTTTTAATAATCTTCCAGTTTCAGGTTCTGCTCCAAAAGAAGTATAAACTATTTCTATTTGATTATTTTCTTTTGGCATACTTGCCGCATAACTAAATCCTAATATCTTGTTATATTCTAAAGTAACAGGCCTTAATAGCCTGGGAATAACTTCATCAACACCGCTGACTCTGCTAATTACCTCTAGATCATGTTCAGTGAGCTTTTCAACAGCAGTAGAACCTGGAGGACCAAAACCGGTTTCAGCATTGGTTATTGTTAGTTTATCAGTACTTAGTGCTCCAAATTGCCCCAATATCGCTGCCTGTAGGCCTTGGCCTAGGGTAATTAAAGAAACAACAGCAGCAATACCAATAAATATTCCAAGCATAGTAAGCCAACTTCTTAAACCCCTACGCTTAAGATTTCTAGAAGCTAAAAAGAGATATTTTTTTACCATATTACAGCTAGCTAATTAGGATATATAAATTATTAGGGTGCTTGTTGAGATTGGGTTATTCTTAACCAATATTATTCATAGAACTTTGTTTTGCTTTGGCTTTTTTGTTCTTTCTTATTCTTCTATAAATAAAGAAGATTACTATGATTACTATGATTACAATAATCATCCAAGACTTACTTGGTTGTTTTATTCCAGCAGAAATAGCATCTTTTTGACTATAAACTTTTATTGGAAATTCAATTACTTGGGTTTTTGCATTATTTTCAAAATCTTCGTATTGTACTGTTGCAATAAGATTAACGCTAAGTTTGTTAAAGATTACTTCAAAATCAGCTGTTTGATAATCATCACTACTAACAGAACCGATATAAACTTTATTTTCAGATAATAATCTATATCCGCTTGGTTGAACTGTTACAGAAAGAAATTTTATTTCTCCAATTCCCTGATTAATTATCTTTAAGGTTAGTTTTCCTTTTTCGTTAAGTACTGGATTATCGGCTGAAGCAATAAAGTCTAGATTAATTTTAGAATTAACCTGAATACCAATTGCTCCTGTTTTTGTAAATTTTGTGTTATTGCTATTAAAATAAACCAGTTCAAAAGGAATATTATAATTTCCTGGTTCAAGATTATTTGCTGCCTTTATTTTAAAACTAAATTTTTCTTTATCATCTTCTTGGATTTCATCTATGCTATCTTCTGAACTACCAATCGGTGAAAATTGAAGAGCCTTAGTAGAATCTTCTGTGAATAATAATGTTAAAGAAACATCGTCAACATCATAATTCAATGTATTTTTAATATCAATGCCTAAGGTAGTATATTCTCCTGGATAAAGTGTGTCTTGGTCAACATTATCAATAATCATCGCAGATGCTAAACTTGAAAATAAGACAATATATAATATCCCTAATAGGATTAATAATTTAGAGGTTTTTATCATATAAAATTTATCAAAACTTGATTTAAAAGCTTTTATATGCTCGAGAATAAAACTTATTTTAGTTTTATTCAACTTAAATTCTTAGATTTATTGTGTCTGTTCTAACTCTCTTGGTCTTGGTTTTCTTGGTCTTATTAAACCTACCCCAATATTCATTAAAACAAGTCCGCCCACAAGAGTATAATTAAGAGGTTCTTGAGATAAGTAATTCAAAGCCCTTTTGTCTTGGAAAGAAGTTATTCTAGAATCGCTTTTTTGAAGTTCCCTTTCCATTAACGGAGTTTTACTATCTTGCAAAAAATGATAAAGTTCTAGTCCTGTTCCACTTATAATTCCTATACTTGAAGCTAAAGTCATTCCAATTCCAACCATAACTGCATTAAACCCAGATTTATATCTATCTATTGCCATTTTATTCGGTTTGTTCTAAATCTCTTGGTTGTATTCTATTCATTCTAGAACCAGCGGCTAATGCAATGCCCATACATGCAACCGCACCAACAGATCCGCCTGCAATTCTAGGTGCTCGTTGTTTACTTTCAGCAATTGAATCGCTCTCCCTTAGTTGAGCAATTTCAGTAAAGGTATAAGTATTAAGAGCAAAAGCACTAATTATTGCCCCATAAGCTATGTATTTAGGAATATTTGTCATATAAAATTTATCAAAACACGATTTAAAAGTATTTGTATGTTAGAGAATAAAATAGGTTTTATCTCTTTTTCTATAGGCTTATTCTGTTTGTTCTAATTTTTTTGGTGGTGCTCTTTGATTTCTTGATGCTACTTCTATTGCTATTCCTGCAACAGGTAGAAAAAAAATGCTTCTTAGAAGGTCGCTAGTGGCCTCTGTTTCATACCCTGCGGCTTCAATCTCAGTCTTAGCATAAACTGCTTTTGCTCCGTGATAAACTGCAAAAACACTTGAATAAATTGAAGCTATACTACTTAATATTGCAATATGTTTTGCTCTTATCATAAATATTTTATAGGGGTGTGGTTTTTAAGGTTTATTATACTAGAAAATAATTATCTCTTCTTTCCTTTTGTAACTTTCTCAATTTTTCCGTCTTTAACCCAATAAATTGTTTTAGCGTGTTCGTGGGCAAGTTCAGGAGAATGTGTAACCATAATAATTGTTTTCCCTTTTCTATTAAAATCTTCTAAGAATTTCATAACTAATTCTCCTGTTCTAGTATCTAGGTTTCCAGTTGGTTCATCTGCAAGAATTACTTCAGGATCATTTGCTAGAGATCTAGCAATAGCTACTCTTTGTTGTTGTCCACCAGATAGTTGATTAGGATAGTGGTCCATTCTGTCGCCAAGTTCTACAAGTTTAAGCAATTCATCCGCTCTTTTCATTCTATGTTCTTCATCGGTTTCTTGAAATAACATCGGAAGCATGACGTTTTCTTTTGCTGTTAAATTAGGGATTAAATTAAAACTTTGAAAAATAAATCCTATTTTTCTTCCGCGAATATTAGCTAAGTCTGATTCTTCTAAATGTTCAATGTCCGTATTATCAAGATAAATATTTCCTTTTGTTGCTAAGTCTAGACTTCCAACTAAATTCATTGCAGTAGATTTTCCAGAGCCGCTCGGACCCATTATTGCAACAAAATCTCCTTCAGTAATTTCAATATTAATTCCATCAAGAGCTTTAACTATATTCTCGCCCATTTGATAATATCTAAACACATTTTTTAGTTCAATAATAGTTTTTTCTTTTTGCATATTTACTTTAGTTTTACGTTGTTTAATAATGTTTTGAATTAATCTTCTGGATTTGGTTCAAAGCCAATTCCTGCTTTTTCAAGTTCTCTTCTTGCCACATCTGTTAGTAACCGAGAGAAAACTTGTGCTTCTAGTACTTCCTTAAGTAAAGACTCATTATGATAATGTGCTACAGGTACACCATCTTCTTCTGCTTGTATACATAGGGGACAAGGGTATCTTAACAATCCAATTCTATAACAAGCCCCGCTCGGACAGATAATAATTTCTGAATCTTGAACTTGAAAACCCCTCGCTAAATAACTTTCTATAGTTTCTTCACCCATCTTTCTTGCAACATCGGCATTGTTTATAAGGTTTATGAGCTTTCGAATTATTCCTCAAATCTTAAAACTTTTTTAAAACATGTTTATAAATCTTTCCCACAAAAAATTCCACTAGTTTTTTAAGGAGAATCTTTATAAACCCTGCAATAAATGTAATTTTAAGATAAAATGAGGTTACAAATGTCTGACGGAGAGCCCGAAGACTTCGAGAGTTTTCTCGGTGACGAAGATACACTCGAAGAGGATTAGGCTCAAAAAAATCGTTTGGAAAAAGATTCACGCCAGATAGGCGCAAGCTTCCAAAAATTCTTTTTTTATTTATTTTTTTAATTGAAAAGCAGAATCTAAAGATATATTTTTTTTCTCATATATTCTTATAAACCGTCAGTATAACATTTAATTATGGTCCTAGATGAAAGAGCAAAAAAACTTGCTGAAATTGTAATAAACTATTCTGTTAAGATTACGTCCTCTGATAAAGTTTCGATTGGTGGAGAACAAGCATATGAAGAATTTGCTAGAGGGATTGGCAGGGTTGCTGAATTAAGGGGGGCAAAGGTAGTATATGATTTGTCTAACCCAACAAGAATAAGAGATTTAATAAGAAATGGAAGTGCACTGGATTTAATTACAGAAAGAGATAGTAAATTAAAAACTCTAGAAGGATGCACAGCAAGAATAGGAATTGATGCGAGTGAAGATCCTGATTTCTTTAAAGATGTTGATCCTAAAAAGATAGCAGAGTATTCCAGGGTTGTATCAAAGCCCTATTCAGATATTGTTTGTGGAGATGGTAAATCTCATAAGGGATTAAAATGGAATATTGTTGCTTATCCTTCAGAACGGGAAGCAAGAAAAGCAGGCATGAGCTTAGAAGATTACACTGACTTTTTGTTTGGAGCTACGAATATTGATTGGGAAACAACCAAGAAAGAAATGCAGAGGATTAAAGACCTCTTTGATGGGGCTCAAGAAGTCCATATACTTGTTCCAGGACAAACAGATTTAAGATTAAGTTTAACTGGAAGAAAAGGGCAGATTTGCGCAGGAACATTTAATATGCCTGATGGCGAGGTTTTTTATGGCCCTATTGAAAATTCTGCAGAGGGACATATAACTTTTCCATATAAATCGAGCAGAGGCGGCCAAGAAGTGGAAGGCATAAGGTTAGTTTACAAAGACGGCCTGATTGTAAAGCATTCTGCAAGAAGCAATCAAGAATTTTTAGAAGCTATGCTTGATTTAAAAGGAGTTAGAAGAATAGGTGAGTTAGGTATTGGTTGTAATTTTGGAATAAAAAGATACACACAAAATCTTTTATTTGATGAAAAAATAGGCGGTACAGTTCATATTGCTATTGGAGAATCCTACTTTGAAGGGTTAGATAATGGTGGCGGGCTTAATGAAGGAGAAATACATTGGGACTTAGTTTGTGATTTAAGAAAGATTAATGGTTTACCTGGCGGAGAGCTCTATGTTAGCAATAGGTTAGTACAAAAAGCTGGAATATGGTGTTTTGAGGGGATTTAAATATTTTATCTCTCTTGTTTTTTTCAGATATACTTTATTGGAAGGGAACATAGGTTGAAGGAGGGCATACTCTTCCAAATACGCAACAACTAGAGAAACTTTGGAAAGCATTATTAAAATAAAATCTGTCTCCGGGAATACTTAACGCATGCGCATTCATTAAGTGATTATCTGCTGTCATTCCAGGCAAGATTCTTGGACTATGGATACAAGTCTCATTAGCTAATTTTTTCTTTCTTTTAGCTAGTTCTACTAACAGTTCAATTCCAGCTAGAGTATATTTAGCTTTAAGATAGGGGTTTTCTTTTAATTCATCCAAATCTGAAATATATTCTCCAACATTCTCCAGAGGAACAGCAGTCCTTGCTTCAATTAAGTTATTGCCTCCAACGAAAACTTTCTCAGGAGTCCAAATATCAACATCATTTGCAATTAGAATTGGTCGAGTATTAATTATTTTAAATAAGTTAGGTCTTTCTGAAACACGTTGATGTATTTCTGAAAGTTGTTCTGCAGTTTCCAATGGCCCTGATGGTGTTAAATTTCTTCCTTTTAAATCTGCTCTAATAGTCTGTAAATCTACTTTACCGCCAGTATAAACTAAACAAATCATATCAGATTCATAAGATATACTTAAAGGTGCACCAACATGAGTCAATATTAATTTTTCTGCCATTTTATTTTATAGATACTTGTTTTATGTTTTTATTTAGATCTTAGAATCTAATATTCTTCTTTAAGAAAATAAGTGTGCTAATTAATCCAAGAACGATTATTATTCCTAAATGATGCGGGCTATAGCTTTTTAGATTAATAAAAAAGTTTTTTATTGATTTTAAGGAGGATTTCATTTTACAATTAATTTAATTTTTTATTTTTTAAGTTTTTAGAACTATTAGTTTTTTAATCTAATTATAACATCTTTTTTGCAACTAAATCAATGCAAATTCCAGCAGCAACAGTTGCTCCAGCATCTCTGATAGCAAATCTTGACATGTTTGGATTATCTACTTGCTTTTCAATTACTAGGTTACCCATAGGTTTTAATCTAACTACTGCAACATCTCCATTCTTTAAGAAATCAACCTTTTCAGTTGAAGCTTGTCCTGTTTTAGGATCAATCTTTTTAACAATCTCTAGGAATTGACATGGTACTTGTGCTGTATGTACATGGAATACTGGTGTGTATCCTTTTGCAATAACAGTTGGATGATTAATAACTGCAATTTGAGCAGTGAATTCTTCTGCAATTGTAGCAGGTTTAGCTGCATCGCAAACTACATCTCCTCTTGCTACATCTTTTTTACCAATACCTTTTATATTGATTCCAACATTATCTCCAGCAGCAGCTTCTGGCATAGCTTCATGGTGCATTTCAATTGTCTTGATTTCACCAGGAACACCTTTTCCAGATCTACCGGGTAAGATTATAACTTTTTGTCCTACTTTCATTATTCCAGTTTCAATTTTTCCAACAGGAACAACTCCAATACCAGTAATTTCATAAACATCTTGTAATGGCATTCTCATTGGTAAATTTGTAGGTTTCTTTGGTTCTTCAAGTAAATCTAACATTTCCATTAATGTAGGTCCTTTATACCAAGGCATATTTTCTGATCTCTTAACAATATTATCTCCCTTGAAAGCAGAAACTGCTAAGAAAGTAACTTTTTCTGGATTAACTCCAACTTGTTTTAAGATAACAGAAACATCAGCAACTGTTTTCTTATAAGCATCTTCTTTGTATTCAACAGTATCCATTTTGTTTACTGTTACATTAATTTGTTGAACTCCCATTGTTCTTAATAGCCATAGGTGTTCTTTTGTTTGTGGTTGAACTCCTTCTTTAGCAGCAACAGTTAAGAAAGCAGCATCTGCTTGAGAAGCTCCTGTAATCATATTTTTAACAAAGTCTTTGTGTCCAGGTGCATCAATAATAGTAACATTATATTTTTTAGTAACTAATTTCTTATAACTTAAGTCTATAGTAACTCCTCTTTCTCTTTCTTCTTTAAATTTATCCATAACAAAAGCAAATTCAAATCCTACTTTTCCAACTTTTTGAGCTTCTTCTTTAAGCTTTTGCATTTCTTGTTCTGGGATTATACCACCATCATACATTAATCTACCAATAGTTGTAGATTTTCCGTGGTCTACATGTCCAACGAATACAACATTAATGTTAGTCTTTTTATCTGCCATGTTTATCTTAATAAAATGTTATAATTTAGGGGGTTTATAAATGTTTTGTTTTTCTAATTTTTTTTGCAAAATATTTATTGGTGTTTTTACCTGTTCTAAATTTTATTGATTAAATAATCTCTTTGCCGACGAGATATTTTCTATTAATTTTATTGAATCCCTCTATTTATTTATTCTTTCATTTATTCATTGTCTAGGAATATTTTCTAAACTCTAATGAACTTGTTTCAGAATCAAAAATCGCATACCCCCTATACTTAAAGGCAGGAACACTAATCACATGCCTTCTATCTGAACCAAGAACAAGAGGATTATCAAAACCAGGGGTTGTTCTTGTAACTGCTTTAGCTACTTCATCTAACTCTACACCTACTCCAGAAAGGTTTTGTCCTCTATTAATATTGAGGATATAGGGAGTATGTTCGTGCCCTCGAAAAAGAAGGTCCATATTAAAAGAAGTCATTGCTCTAAAATTTTCTATTTGTTCTTTTGGAGTATCTAAATTTCCCCAAAGATAATTCTGTTTTAAAGAGGGTTTTATTCCGGGTTGTAATGAAGAATGAACAAAACCAATTTTAATACCATCAACAAATCTTGAAGTTTTTAATCCAAAATGCATATTATCTTCGACAAGACTCCATCTTTCAATAAAATCTCTAGCATCCTGATACCTTAGCCAAGCTCTAGAATCAAAATCTCTGCAAACCAAATTATCACCAATATTGTGATGATAATCGTGATTACCCATTAAAACAATATTATCAGGCACCCTCAGACTCATAAGATAATCCACTATTTGGGGGGTATCATAATCTCCAAGAAAAGCAAAACAAGAAAAGTCTTCTTCAAGACATTTTTCAACCAACCTTTTTGGATGTTCACCATGTAAATCAGATATAATCGCTATTTTCATAAAAATAAAAATAAACCTAAGTTAATAAAAATATCTCTTTTAGAAGTTAAGTTCTTTATCTGCTTCTAGAACCAATCTCTTTACTATCGTCATCACTCTCTTCACTGTCATCTTCTTCATCACTTTCTTCTTCACTAGCTCCGTCATCTTCTATATCTTCGATTTCAACACTTTCTAGAATTTTAAGTATTTTATTGAGTTTATCATCAAGAGTTTTAAATTGTTCTTGTGACATTCCGCCTGATTCTGATTTTCCAGAGCCAAAACAATCTCTACAGAATATTGGTTTTCCTGTTGTAGGTTTAAATGGAACATCGCATAATTTACCACATTTATCACAAGTAACTTCGTGTTTTTCAAAACGAGGCCTTCTACCACCATCTCTTCTATCACCACCATCTTCTCTTCTATCACCAAAAGATCTTCTACCTCCAAAACCTCCACCAAATCCACCACGGCCATTGCTAGGTCTAGATCTTCTATCAAATCCGCCTGAATCTTGTCTAAAGTTACCCATATATTTTCCAAATAAACTGGGTTTATAAAGTAGAGTGTTTGGTAAAATTCAAGCCAATTAATAAGATTTATATACTCTTGAGCCCACTAATATTTATGACAAAAGGAGATTATTCTGGGCACGGTGGACGGTCACCACAACCATCTGCAGAACCAGTGGGTATTTTCTATTATCCTGGAAAAGTAAGCTTCCCCTTAAGAACTGCAGATGATTTTGCATTACAAGATAGATTAACTCGAGAAGCAATAGAAAAAGATAGAGATATAATTCTACATCCAGAAAGATATCCTGAAAGATTTGTAAGTGAAGCTGAATTAACTGCAATCCTTAGTGCCCGTCCTTCACCAGGTGATGAGTAATTAAAATCTAGATTAAATCAATTTAATTTTCTTTTTATATCCTAAACAACTGTGTAGGCATTTCTCTAGTAGATAAAGAAACAATAGGTTTCAAATCTTTGCGCTCACCAAGAATTTTAAAACTCTCTAGAGCAACACTCGGAGTATTATTATTCTCACTTATATGCGATAAAATAATGTTTTTTAGTTTTTTTGGAGCATGCTCAAGAACAGCTAAACTAGCTTGATTATTTGAAAGATGTCCTAGGTCTGATTTAATCCATTTCTTAGTTGGCCAAGGATATCTGCCTTCTAAGAGCATTTTTTCGTCGTGATTAGACTCTAAAAAAAGAAAGTCAGCATCTTTAATATGACTTTGAATATTAACGCAAGCAAAACCAGAGTCTGTTATTACACTAACTCTTTTGTTTTTTTCCATTACACTAAATGAAACAGGGTCTGCTGCTTTATGTGATTTTGAAAAAGCTTCTACCTGAATGCCTTTAAATTTTAAGATGTCAGTATTATCGATTTCATTCACAAGCTCATCATCAACAATAAATCTATCTTTAAATGTTCCAGAAGTTGCAAAAACCGGAATATTAAATTTGCGTGCAAAAACATCAACTCCTCTTATGTGGTCTGTGTGCTCGTGTGTAATAAATATGCCTCCTATCTTCTCTGGTTTTTTGCCAATTAAATCAAGTCTTTCAATGACTTGCTTACAACTTATGCCAACATCGACAAGCATAGAACTTCCATTATCTGCCTCGATAAAAAAGCAATTTCCGCTTGATCCAGAACTTAATGCACACACCTCCATTAAACTCAAAGACATAGCGAGATTTTAAACTTAACTAAGAAAATTATTCTGTTGTTTCTTTATCTCTAGAAGCAAGAGGATCTGAATAATTGGAATTAATAGCACCAGCTTGTTTAAGGTCTTGAAGGAATTCTGCTCTTTCTTGTTCAGGTCTCCTAGGGTAATTTACATCACCGATGGTTACTCCTTCCAAGGTGACCTGGGCTCTTTTTCCACCAACAGATGCCCAACCACACCAATCTCTTAGGGCATATATTATTTGGTCATGGCCTCCATTAAAACAGGGTGCATGCGGATTATAGTGGTCACATACTTTACAAAATTCTCTTACAACAGTTGCGGCTCCACTTCTTGATGCTAAGATAGGGTTTAATGATCTTTGTTGTTTAACATATCCCGTATTTTTAATATAATGTCTTAATATAATGTCTTAATATAATGCATATTTAAAGATTATTATAATACTATGGGTGCTTTCTATTTTAATTATATACTTCACTACCTTAATACTTTTAATATGATTACTCCTTAGTCTATAATGGCAAAGAGGGATTTGCATGGGGTTGGAGAAAGAAAAATTTATGATTTTTTAGGGGAATTAGAAGCAGAATTAGAAATGGATTTACCATTTTATCCAGAAGTTTATTGGGTTGGCAGAAACGCGGATTTTGGTGCTTTAGCTAAACTGGGTTTATCAAAAGAAGAAGTTGGTGAGAAAAATTCTAGGATAAGTTATTTTGTACCTTCAAAAAGAACTGTTTTGTTAAGAAACCTAGATCAAGAGGATATGGCTGAAGAAGCAGGACATTTTGTACATTGGACATTAACACCAACAAAGTTTCCAGAAAAATTAAATCGTAGAAATGTTTTTCTTTTAATGTTTTCCGAAGCGATTGGTTATTTCTGTTCAAAACTAATTGTTCCTGAAAGAAGAAATACGTTTCAGGGTTATAAGGATCTTTTGCTTTTACCCGAAGAAGAAGCAGTGCTTTATATTGCTAAAGTTTTTAATGTAGGGAAAGTCCACCTATTAAATTTTTTAAAATATCAACAAGGATACACTCTGGGTGAGAAAATGTTTAGGGCATATAACCGTCACGAGATTGGACCTAAAGATATAGTTTCACTTATGAAAGCAAATATCTCTGAATCTGAGGCCATACCCTTTTTTATGGGGTTGAGACAGAAATTTTGGCCTTTTGATTTAAATGCAGCAATAAAAAGGATGAATATCCAACTCCAGTAAGATGTTTATTTATTTATTTATTTATTATTCAGATTTTAATCTTTACTCTGAATTTCAAAGCCCGAATTTGTAAATAAGATTATCTATAGAGTTATCAAGAATATTCTTAATAATTAGAACTAGGTTTCTTTCCTGCTTGTTGACAACTTAAAAAATATGATTGAGTTCCCCTTGGGTCCTCCTGTCTAAATACTTCTCCAGCAGATTCAAATAATCTATTCAAACCATCAGTATCTTCCCTTAGTTCTAAAATTGATTTGGTTTTAAGCATATTATAATAAAAATACTTCAAAGTTATATATTTAACTCTATATTCTTAACTTTCCCTTCCTATCACTTATCTTTAGCTCTTAACCCAAGTATAGAAATAACAAAAACAACAAGATACATAACAAAACCATAAACACATGCAGGTATTCCGACAACAACACTGCAAGAACCCATTCCAAGAGCTGTTGCATAACATGATTTAGCAACTAACTCGCCATAACTCAAGTATCCTGAGAATAGCATTCCAAGTATGGAGATAATTAATATTGTTTTAAGTGCAACCTGCTTTTTCATCTTTTAATTAAGTTAAGAGAGTATAAAAATGTTTAGAAATCTTATTCTTATTAAAACGCCTTGTAATAACTATTCATTATTTCTCTAGACTTATCAATTATCTTGGCCTTTTGTTCTTCGTCAAGTTCTTTATCAAGTTTAGGATAAAATACTTCATCTTCGAATTTTGCATGGTTTCTTTCAAGTTCTTGAAGAGTTCTTAAATCTGGTTTAATTCCTTGCTCAATAGCTTGTCCAATATTATTAAATAAAATCCTCAGTTCTTCGTGTTGTTTTACTAATTCTGCAACCTCCAATAAATCTTTATCGGTTTTAGGAGTATACAAATCAAAAATAGCTTTTTCTTCTAAGTAAAAGTGCTTTTCAAGCACCCATCTGAGTTTTCCAAAAATAGCTTGAGATTTATGATCCTCTAAATTTAGCCATAATTCATCAATAAGCGAATTAATAGCAACATGTTCTGCACTCATTATCCTTGAAATTGTTGTTTCATTCATTAAAAATAAAAGTATTTCAAGTTTAAATATTATCCGACGATGAAGATTCAATCTATTTTAAGGTGCAGCCCACCAATAAAATTAACAATCCCTGTTTTGTCATCAAATAAACAATATTCCCCTCTATGATAGGCTCCAACACAAACAATATGTCTATCTGAAGGTTCTAAAACTACTTCCTCTCTAAAAAATCTTCCTCTAATTCTAGGAATTTTATCATTTTGATAAGTATAAACTCCTGAATAATGATCGTGCCCCCTAAACAAAATATTTATGTTTCTATTTACTAGCAATCTAAATTCATTTTTGGCACTTTCTGTACCAATTATTCTTTCCCAAAAACATAAAGGGATATCTGTTTCCCAATCTTTTGCTTTTGTAATAGAAGAATGGCTAAATGCAACTCTTCTTTCACCCATCTTTCTTGATATAACAATAGCCCTAGTTTGATTGGGTTTATCTATAGCGGCCCATAAAAATTCTCTTTCATGAGTATAACTTGCACGATTCCATTTTTTAGTATAACTTCTAGCACTTCCATTCATTAATTCTGAATGAACAAAAAGTCCTTTCAGATAATGATAATCATGATTACCCACAACAACTATTTTTTTAAGATCTGATTCAAGTAATTCCCTAAGAACTTCAGGAGTATCATAATCTCCAAGCCCAATTATTCTTTCCACGCCTTCCTTTTTTGCATCTGCTAGTAATTGTTCAATGCTTCTACCATGTGCGTCTGAAAATATTAGGTTTTTCATCTTTGATTATTTATAATATAATAATGATAGAATATTTTTATAATCTTGCATCTTTAGCTTCTTCAAAAGCTTCATTAAGAAGTGGAGCAAGATCCCGCTTAGTTAATTTTAAATACAAATCCCTTATTTCACCATAGGAAAAGCCTTTTTTTCGTAGAGCAAAAACCATACCTATATTTGCAACACCTTCAAAACTCAGGCTGCCCACATTCTCTAAAATAAGAGGAGTTAGGGGAAATCTGTAGTCTATTCTTCTAATTAGTTCAGACCTAGCATCTAAAAAGTCAGCGGCATGAGGCTCTTCATGTGCTTGTATCATTAAATTTTCTTTAGGATCTTCACTTCGGTGATAACCAATAAAAACATGCCGCTTAAAATGAGGAAATCCTTTTTCTTCATCTCTAAAATTAATCCCTAAACTATAACCATGTACCCTGCTGAAGTCAGGCCTTACAAGTTCTTCTCTTTCAACAGGCCATGTTTCTTCCTTTTTTAATTTATTTAATCTTTGATAGAAATTCCACATACTTTTTTGATACCCTTCATCGTGAAAGTATCCCTCCAGAGGTATAGATAAACTAAGTCCTAAGATTGAAAATCTCTGTTTTTTGCGTGTTTTCATTTTGAATAAACACAACTTTTTCCTAGAAACAGTTAAATGAAAATTATAACTTAAAATTATTCATTATCTGCTAGGCCTTTTCTACTTCTGATTTGTCTAACAACGCCTTCTTGAACACTTGAAGGCATTTTTTCAAAAGCCTGATCAATCATATTAAAATTACCTCTTCCTTCTGTTGCGCTTCTTAACTCACTAGCAAGTCCAATCATTTCAGCTACCGGAAGTTTTGCTTTGATTACGCAGTCAATTGCATTTTGGGTAACATCAAGCAGTTGTCCTCTTTTACTTTGAATTAACTTTGTCATTTCACCCATAAATTGTATTGGCCCTTCAAACATCATTGTCTGTATAGGTTCATATAAAACAGGTTTTGCAGATGACATCGCATCTCTAACAGAATCTCTAACAGCAGGATATACTTGAGCAGGTCCTCTATGAATTGCATCTTCGTGTAACTTTATATCAACTAAAGAAGCTTTAAGTTTAATACAAGGTTCTCTAGCAATTGGTCCAGCATCAACTACTTGTTCAAATGCATCTAAAACTAATTCAATAACTTCTTGGATATGAACTTCTCCCTTTGTTTTATCTAAAAATGCACAACCCTTGTAAACACTCTTATATTGTCTGGCTTCGTCATTTGAAATTCCTAATTCATTAAGTTTTTTCCATAAAGGTTCATCCTTTTTCTTAATTCTACCTTCATTAATTTCTCCGGCTTTTATTGCATCATAAACTCCAGGTTCTAATGGCTCGATTTTAATAAAGAACAAATTGTGTTTGTTAGGAGATTTTCCTTCACCAACATCAGAGGGCTTATCTACTGTTTCTCTATAAACTACAATTGGGGGAGAAGTTATAACCTGTACTCCTTTTTCTGTTTTAATTCTATTTTCAATAATCTCAAGATGCAATTCGCCCATCCCTGAAATTAGGTTTTCACCTGTTTCTTCATTAATTTGTACTCTAATGGAGGGGTCTTCTTTAGCAACTTTCTTTAAAACATCAATTAATTTAGGTAAATCCTGGGGTTTAGGAACACTAATGGATTTTGTGATAACTGGTTCAAAAATATGTTTCATTTCTTCAAAAGGTGTTTCTGGTTCTTCTGTAACTGTTTCGCCTGCTTCACCAATTATTCCAGCTATGGCTAAAACATTACCACAAGGTAGTTCATCCATTTGTTCTGGCTTGATTCCATTATAGATAAGTACTTGCTGAACTTTTTGTTTTTGCTTTGCAAGGTTTAAATAAACCTCTTGTCCATTCTTTACTTTTCCTGAAAATAATCTTCCTGCACAAACTTCTTTTCCGCTTCTTGGATCAATAACTATTCTTGTAATAACAAAAGCAAGTTTTCCTTCAGGATTACAATTCATAAGGTTTTTTCCAAATTCTGTTTCTATATCTCCATGCCAGATTTTTGGGATTCTATATAGCTGAGCTTCAAGCGGACTAGGTAAATGTTTGATTACCATATCTAATAAAACTTCAAATAAAGGCGCGTTTTTCCAACACCATTCTTTTCTCTCATCCTCATTTAAATTATAAATATTAAGAACATCTTTGAAACTAATGTTTTTCTTCTTCATAAACGATACAGATAAAGCCCAATTATCTCTAGCTGAGCCAAAAGCAACACTTCCATCATTAACATCAACTTGCCAAGTTTTCTTGAATTCACCTTCTGCTAATTGAGATATAAGTATATTGAAATCATTAATTATTTTAAGCAATCTTGTTTGCATTGCTTCAGGTGTTAATTTTAATTCTTTGATTAATCTATCAACTTTATTAATAAATAAAACAGGTTTTACTCTTTCTCTAATGGCTTGTTTAATAACTGTTTCTGTTTGAGGCATAATTCCTTCACTAGCACAAACCAGAACAATTGTTCCATCAATAGCCCTCATGGCTCTAGTTACATTTCCACCAAAATCAACGTGTCCTGGTGTATCAATTAAATTGATTAAATATTCTTCTCCTGCAAAATCATGAACCATAGATACATTTGCAGAATCAACTGTCATTAATCTTTCTTGCTCATCTCCATGTTGCCATGTTGCCATTCCCTCTTCTAAATCTCCTGCATTTTTAGCAGCCATATAACCTGAAGCAGCAAGTAAATTATCTGTTAAAGCTGTTTTTCCGTGGTGAATATGTGCGGAAGTAGCGATGTTTCTAATATGTTTTTGGTCTGTACATAATCTCTGAATCTTCTCGAGGTTTGTTTCTTTTTTTGCCATGTTGTTTTTACGAAGTAAAAATAATAATCAGAAAATTATTAATTTTCTGAGTGTAAAAAATCTTGTTAAGCCAAACCGGTACGGTTTAGTTTGATTTTTTACTATTATATTTGCATAAAATTAGATAACAAAGAAGGTTTTTAAAGCTTTTCTAAGAATTAAGTGTAAGCAAGAATTCACTTCTAAAATCACCATGATAAGTTTCTAAACACACAGGACAAATATCATAGGCTCCCTCGTTGGGTCTTCCACAAACTGCGCACATTTGTTTATCCTTAAACTGCAGTTTAGTTCTTCCTGCAAGAACATTAGTATATTTTATTTCATAGGTTATAAGCACAGCCTTAACATTATCATCTAAATTCTTGTAGGTTGTTCTTGCTATTGCTTCTCGTTCTTTTGAATCAATGGAGGCATATCTGCCTTTGCCTTTTCCAGAAGAAAATCTAAACAAAGGATCAAAGAATGGTCTTGCACCAACTTTTTTTTCAAGTTTAAGTCGTGCTTCTCTATTTTTTCCAGATTCTAAAAAAAATGAAGTCATACTGAAATCAGGATAATTTAATTTAAAAGTTTATGTATGTTTAAAAGATATTAACTAATTACTAATGATAACAAAAATACCTTTGATGAGAACAATAATATTTAAAAAGACCTAAAATGGTAAACCTTCATGAAAAAAAGAGGGTCTGAAAGAAGAACTTTAGAAATAGCCTTGGGATTTGCTGGAGGATTATCTTTAAGAGGAAGATTTAGGCAAGCACCGGGTGCAGGACTTTCTTCTGATTTGCCTTATGCTTTTAGTATTGGTAATGTTAGAGCCAGGGGAGATTGGGGTTGTGTAATTAGTTGTTATAGAATTTATGATTCAAAATTTAGGGAGCAATCAGGACAACCATCTATTATCCTTACTCCTGAAGAACAAGAAAAATATTTGCAATTAAACCCAGATGAAGAGCAAAGAGTGCATGAAGAATGGTTTGCAGATCTCCAACGTACCTGCAGACAAGCCAGAAAAGACATGGTTGCTTTTGGAAGAGCTATTGTTCAGGTTTATTCTTAGTGTAAATCTACCCCTTTCGTAAAATATATAAGTACCCCTCTTCTCTTTTAGATATGGATTTAACTTATATTCTTAATCAATGGGCTACCTCTGGAGTTTTTGCTTATGTTTTTCCTTTCTTGCTTGTATTTGCTGTGGTTTATGGTATTCTCTCCAAAACTCAAATTATTGCTGATAATTCTAATAAGGGAGTTAATGTCCTTATTGCCTTAGCTCTTGGTGCACTCTCTTTAGTCGGAGATTTTGTCCCAAGATTCTTTCAAACCCTAATTCCTTATTTAGGTATGGGAATAAGTATTCTGCTTGTATTAATTATTTTAGGAGGTTTGTTTATAGAAGGTAATGATAATTTGGGAAGTGCCACAAAATGGACTATTTGGATTGTTGGACTTTTAATTTTTGTCGTTGTCATATATAACACCCTTGGAGATTATACCTTTAGTGGATTTTATATTTGGCGAGAATATGGAAGCTCAATTATTGTCTTAGCAGTTATAATTGGGTTGATTATTTGGGTTACAAGAGGAGGGGCGGGCCCCTTTTCGGGAGGAGGAAGTGGTCCAAGACCTTACTAAAAAACAAGCAAGAAACAGAAAAGTATTGTTTCTCACTCCTTTTTATGATAATACTTGTGGTGTTGGAACTGCCGCTAAAGGATTATCAGAAGCATTACGAGAAAGAGGAAATCAGGTAGACGTCCTTGTTTATGCTCCTTGGAGAGAGGGGGGCAACAATAAATACCAACTTATTTCGAGCGATGAAAAGAGTACTATTAATTTCGGGAATTCGCAAAAACTTTTAGAATATTTAAGAGCTAATAATTTAAATTATGATGTTTTACATTCGCATAATCAAATATTTTCTAACTCTGAATCTGAAGATATCATGAAGCATTTTAGGCACATTCCAATTTTAACTCAGATACATATGGGTGTTCCTTATGCTAATGATATTTTAAAAGATTCAAGCCCGCACGGGGAAGCCGAACTTCTTAGACAAGCAAGGATGCTCGCACGCTCGGATAAAGTAATCCACCTCTCTGAAGATATGGGTGATCTGATGAAGGAGTACTATGGGTCAGAGCACCCAGAAAATTCTGGAGTTATTTATAATTTTGCAAAAAATCCAATTACAGATCCCACTAGGGTTGATTATTTAAAAAAGAGATTAGCTCCTAACGGCGAGAAACTTCTTCTTTATGCTGGAAGAATGTCTGAAGAAAAAGGAATTCACGAACTTTTACTTGGTTTTAAAGAGGCCAAGGCCGTCGATCCGCGATTAAAATTAGTTATTTGCGGAAGCGATCCTCATGACTATAAGTTTGCGAGTCAATTAAATGAAGCTACTAAAGGACTAAAGGAAGGCCGAGATTATGTAAAAGTAGGAAAAGTAAGTCAAGAAGATTTACAAAATTATTATGCTGCTTCTGATTTTTTTATACAACCAAGTAGATTTGAACACTTTTCAATATCTTTAATAGAAGCCATGGCACATAAAAAACCAATTATAATGACAAAAGTTCCTTCTATGAGAAAAGTAATGAAGCTAGACGATTTAGAGTCCAATCAATACGCTATACCTATTGAGGAATTAAATTCTCCAAGAGCCATAGCAGAAGCAATTTTAAAAACAACTAATATGGCTAAAACGGATTTAGAAAGCTTAGTGGATAGGGCTCACGGTTTTTTTAAAGCAGAATTAACCCCCGAAGTAATCGCTAAAAAGTATGAACAAGAATATGATGCTCTAATCGCCTCAAAAAGAAAAGTTAATTGTTTTGAGAATGTTTATGCTATTCCTTTTTCAAATAGTGATACTGGTTTAGGCAAAGTTTCAGAAGCAAGCCTTTCAAGAACAATTAGTTCTATTCTTTCGAAAGATGACGAGAGTCAGATAATTATTTCTCCTTATGGAACATATCATCTAAGCAGAAAATTTTTAGCCGACTATGGGCCCCTAATTAAAACAGGAAGATTAAGAATATTGGCGGCAGATGAAAGAATAACAAAAAAGAAATCTCATGCTTTAAATAAATCTTTTTCTGAGTCTTCAAAAGTAGGAGCAACATTTATAACTTTTGTTATTCCAGGACAAGAATTGGGAGTGAGTTATAGGAACAAAATAAAAAAGTTAAGGGAAGCAGATATGGTTTATAGTAATGGTGCCGAAGAAGAAGATTTAGAAGCACGTTTAAAACCCGATGGTGAAGGAACCAATCCTATTAATCAATCTGAAACAACCTTTTGGCATTCTTCACTAAATGCAGTGGGGGCTCATTGGGACAATCTTACTTATGCTGAGGATATGGATTTGTATCAAAAGATGTTAAAAAAAGGAATGGTAATAAAAAAACACAATGGAGGCCAAGATGAAAAATAAAATTATAATAACCAAAAGCAATATTAAAGAATCAATAAGAAGAATATCTAATCTCCTTAAGACCTCTGAAGAAAAGATAATCCTGGAATATCATAATAAAAGTTTATTGAAATTGATTGAATCAAGAATCCTAGAAAATTTTGGTGAGAAACCGCTTGAGTATGGTATAATTAAAATCATAAAAAAATAATAATCTCCCCGTTTAATAGGGTAAAATTTATTTTAATTAACCTGTAAAAATATTATATAGTTATTTTTAGAGAATCTAAGAACTTTTTTATCTCGCAGAATTAGCAGACTTTTCAAGCTCGTTCTTTTTAGAAACAGCAGCACTTTCATTTGAACCTTGGCTTGCAAGTATTATTTCATTTGCTAAGGCATCTTCTATCTTTGTTTTCTTAGCAAAAGATTTATCATAAGCTCCATGAACAATTAATCTTAATGTTAGAGAAACTCTTCTGCTAGGGCTAGTGTCTACTGCTTGAGGATATTTTGCACCACCATATTCAATTGTAGTAACTTCTTCTCTTGGCGAAGCATTCTCAATTGCTTTAACTAAAACTTGAACAGGATTTTCTTTTGTTTTTTCTTCAATTTTCTTAAAAGCATCAAGTACAACGTGCATATTTTTAGAGTATTTTCCAGAAGCATTACTAGTCATAATAATATGTTTTTTATTTCTATGTCCTGGAACAGCAATTAAACTTGCAAGTCTTTCAACAATATTCACTTTTGTTTGAGCATATTTTCCTCTAATTTTTCCATGACTTTTTAAAACGAGTTTTGGTTTAATATTAATTATTCTTTTAAGAGCAGGATCATTAATAACAACTGTTTCAGTATCATACAAATCAAATATCTTCATTACCATTCTAAGAGGTTTATCTTCTTCCCTTCTCTATCTTGCCTTTCCAAAGCAATTCAAGAGGCTGGTCATTTACTTTTATAACGCAAAATCTTACTCCAGGAATATCTCCCTTAGCTCTATTCATTCTTCCACCAATTCTTTGAATAATAACCTCGTCGTGTTCATCAACAAATCTTTGTGCTAAGTTTCCAGGAATAAATGCAGTAACTACTTTATTATTCTTAATTAACTGAACTCTGCAACACTTTCTCATCGCTGAGTTTGGCTGTCTTGCTTCTTTTTGAACTTTTGCTGTAACCAATCCCTTTGCTTGATTCTTTCCTCCAAGTGGATCTGATTTTGCAAATAAGCCGAGCTTTTTCTTTTTGTATCTTTTATCGCTCCATCTAAACTTCTTTCTGTTCTTATTCAATTTTGTTGCGCCTAATAGTCCCATGTTATTAATTATTTTATGTAGTACGTGGTTTTTAAAGCTTATTGTTACTTTACTAAAGTATTCTTACGTTTTTAATCCCAAAGTACTGCTCTACGATGTTCTTTAATTCTTCAAGTCGAGTCTTATTTCTTCCTATAAGCATTGCTTTGCTTTCCATTCCAGCAGTTATTATAAGTTCTTCTTGAGAGTTAATATTTTTAACTACCTCGAGAGTCTTATAACGTATTGGTGATATTAAAACTGAAATAAAACCCTCAACGTCTCTTTGACTCTTTGGTTCTCCAATTATTCTTATTCTTTTTAATAGAATTGAACTTAATCTTTTCAAATTACCATTATCTTTTCCAATTGCTTCATTAACCTTCATTTTTGGAACAACAAAGACAAGAGTATTATTATAACTGAAACAATGATTAGCTCTTATTCTTGTAACTTTATTAAACAAATTTATGTACCTAATAAATTGCATATCAAAAGTCTTTGTCATTGCAACAACCTCCGGCGGGTTTTTGCAAATCCAGCGACCCTATATCTTTTTATCTGCATCATCTTAGAATCACTTAGCCTTCCCTTTTTTTGGTTCTTCAGGAGCCAATTTTCCTGTAACTCTAACATGTAATCCAGGTAATCCGGTTCCAACAGGTATAGGTTGATTAATAATAATATTTTCGATAACTGAACTTAACTCATCTCTTGTTAATTTCAAGGTAGAGTTAACAAAGTGCTTTATAGGTGTTTCGAAACTTGCTCTTGCTAAAACTGAGCTTTTCTGACTGATTATACCCATACGTGTTGCTCCTGAAACCTTACCTGCAAAGGTCATGGCATCTGCAACAAGTTTTAGGTGCCTTATATCAATATCAAGTCCCTGTGCTTCAATTGTTTTTCTTATTTCATGAATAATTGCTTTTCTTGCTGCCTCAACTCCAAGAACATTACATATTTCTATAATATCATTGGTGCTAGTTCTCTCTTGATTTACTCCTTTAAACTCTAATATTTCTTTTAAGTTTGTTCCAGAAGTTAGGATAACAAAATCTCCTTCTCTTTTAACAACAAGTATCTGTTCAATTCCTTCGATTCCAGAAATGTGTACTGTTTTAATCTTTTCTTTTAATTTATACAATTGCTTGAAATCAAGTTTAGGTTCAGATAAAATTAAAACATTATCTCTTACCCTATTAACATGTCCTTCTTCCTTTAGTTTATCAGATAAATTTTCCATTGTTATATGAACTGATTTCAAAGAGTGTAAATTAACTGTTGCTTCAATCTTCTTCTCTCCAAAGTTGATTTTAATTTTTTCTATAACTTCTCCAAGAGTTGTTTCTTTTATTTTTTCTGCTATCACTCTAGCGTCTTTCTCATTATTGTGATCTTTGTCTAAATAAATCTCCATTGTAGGCGTTGATGGATTCTTTCTAGCATCGAATATTTCAATTAATCTAGGAAGACCCTGTGTAACCTGCATTTCTGCAACTCCGGCTAAGTGGAATGTGTTTAAGGCCATCTGAGTAGAAGGTTCTCCAAAACTTTGAGCAGTTACAATTCCAATAGCTTCTCCCGGCGCAATGTCTTTATTCTTATGTAAGTTAGCAACGTCTAAACCATCATCACCATACTTAAATTGAATGATATTCTCGCTTCCATCTCTTACTGTTGTATCATAACTTATTTTCAAATCCTGCAAGGCATTAGCTAATCTTCTATACAAGTATCCGGATTTAGGAGTTCTAAGTGCAGTATCCATTAAAGAGTCCCTTCCAGTTACTGCTCCAAAAAAGAATTCATAAGGTTTTAATCCCCTCATAAATGGAGTTTGGATAAATCCCTTAGATTTGGGAGATAAGTCATTTTCCTTAAAGAAAGATAGAGTTCTATTATTATATCCAATAGAAATACGTTTTCCCCATAAAGACTGCTGACCTACACAACAAGCCATCTGAGTAATATTAAGAATATTTCCACCAGAACCTGATAAAATCATTGTATTAACTGAGTTGTTTTTTGGGAATTCTTGCTTAACTACTTGTCCAATCTTAGTACGTACTTCATTTAATACTTGAATAATTTTTATTTCTCGAGTTTCTTCTTTTGTTTTTCCAGGAATAATATCAAGTGTACCCTCAGAATATTCTTTAATTATCTTATTTGTTTTATCTTCTGAATCTTTTATTGTTTTTTCGGTTAAATCTTGAACTTTATTATTAACTTTTAAGTCATTTATTGAAATAGTAAATCCATGTTTTGATAAATACTTAGTTCCTAAAGCAAAAACCTTTCTTATTACTTCTAATGATTTTTCTCTTCCAACTTTAGAATCTAATTCTCTAATTAATACTCCTGATTCAACTCCAAATATCTTATCATCTAGTGCTCCAGAGATTAATTTTCCTTTCTTGATAGTTAATACTTCTTCTGAACTTTTATTTTTATAAGTAAAATCTATTTCAGGAAGAGCTTCTGAAAATACTTCTGAACCTTCAACATTTTTCTTTGTCAACTCTCCAAGCATACCCGATTCATATAACAATTGATTAGCATCAGAATTACTTAATTTAGCTAAATGTAATAAATAGTTTCCAGTAGTAGCGTCTGCAATACTTCCTATTAAATTAGTATTATTTTTAGGAGACATTAAGTTTTGATTAACATCAAGTAATATTTGTGCTTCTGCTCTTGCTTCTTCTGTTTGTGGTACGTGAATATTCATTTCATCTCCATCAAAATCAGCGTTATAAGGGAATGCAACAGCAGGATGTAATCTAAACGTTTTATGTGGCAATACTTTTACAAAATGTGCCATTAAACTTGCCTTATGTAATGATGGGTGTCTATTGAATAAGACAATATCTCCATCTCTAAGATGTCTTTCAACAACATAGCCTGGAGCTAATTCAGCAATAATTTCTTCTTTTAATTCTTTTGTTATTTTCTTTCTTTTTCCGTCTGGTCTAATAATGTAATTTGCACCAGGATAGGATTCGCTTTTAATAAGATTCTTTAGATATTCAATATTAAGTGTAGTAACTGATTCATTTACTGTTAAAGTTGTTGCAATTGCTTTTGGAACTCCAACTTCATTTAGTTTTAGATTTGGGTCTGGGCTAATAACCGTTCTAGAAGAAAAATTAACTCTTTTACCTGCAAGGTTGTGTCTAATTCTTCCTTCTTTTCCTTTAATTCTTTCAGTAATAGTTTTTAATGGATGTCCACTTCTATGTCTGGCTGGAGGCACTCCTGCCATAGAGTTGTCATAGAATGTTGTAACATGATATTGTAATAAATCCCATAAATCATCAATAATAACTTCAGGTGCTCCTGCATTCAAATTCTCTCTAAGTCTTTGGTCTGCTCTTATAATATCGCCAAGCTTATGTGTTAAATCATCTTCACTTCTTTCACCTGTATCTAATGTAATAGATGGTCTTACAGTTACTGGTGGAACTAATAAAACAGTTAATATTCCCCATTCAGGTCTAAATATTTCTGCTTGTATTCCTACTGATTTTAAATCATCGTTAGGTATATTCACAAGCATTTCTCTTATCTCATCTGGAAAAATTCTTTTTTTACCTTTTTTAAATGTTAATGGCTTTTCTAATTTCATTTTGTCCTGTGGGTTTCCACAATGAGGACATTTCTTTGAATCCTTTGCTTTTTTGATTCTATCTTTCAAGCTCGAGTATTCTTTTGATTTTTCATCTGAAAGCAAGAATTTTCCACAATGTTGACAGAAGCATCTAAGACACATTTCAATTATTGGAATATATTTTACGTGAACAACAGGTCTTGATAATTCAACTATACCTGGATGTCCAAGACATTCTTTTAATCTTCCACCGCAAGTTCTACATCTAACTCCTGGATCAATTGCACCAAGTCTGAGGTCCATTAATCCACCATCAACTGGATATCCATCTATATCATAAAGTTCTGGAGTTACAATTCTAGCAGAAGCTATTCTTTTGATTTGTTCTGGATTTAATAAAGTAAAGTACAATCCATTAATATGTTTTTTTATTGGTTTTGCCATTTTATTCGTATTTGTTTTTTAAATCAAATTTAGTTGCTAGATGTAATCCTTGAACTTCATCAATTAAAAGTTTAAAGGCATAAGACATTTCTACAGGCTCTGCTTCTTGACTTCCACACATTGGGCAGTATATTTTCTTATGAATATTATCTTCAACAGCAATATAGCCGCACTTTGTGCAAATATGAACTACAACTTTATCTGAATCATATCTTTCTTTTAATAATAAACTAGCACCGTGAGCAACTAATGCTTCTTGTTCCATTTCTCCTAGTCTTAATGCTCCACCTCTAGCTCTTCCTTCAATAGGTTGTCGAGTTAATAAAGTAACCTTACCAGAAGCTCTAGCGTGCATCTTATTGCTAACCATGTATTTTAATTTTTGGTAATACATTGTTCCAATATAAATTTTAACTTGCATCATCTTTCCAGTAATTCCATTATACATAGTTTCTTTTCCATCGTACCTTAATCCTAATCCTTTTAATTCTTTTTCTAAGTCTTCAACCCTAGTTTCTTGGAAACCAGTTCCATCCATGACTCTTCCAGAAAGTGCTCCAATTTTACCAGTAATTAATTCCATTAGATAACCTACAGTCATACGTCCAGGGATACTATGTGGATTGAATAATATATCAGGTCTTATTCCAGAAGATGTAAATGGCATATCATTCTCTTCGACTAAAGCTCCAACAACTCCTTTCTGTCCGTGTGAAGTTGCAAATTTATCTCCAAGTTCAGGTATTCTTTGATCTCTTACTCTTACTTGAACTATTTTATTTCCATCTTTATTTTCTGTAACAAAAACAGCATCGATAACTCCTGATTCCTCTTGTCTTATAACACTTGAAGCTTCTTTTCTAGCTTTAACTGAAAGTTCTCTAGATTCTGACAAGAATTTCGGAGGTGATGTTTTACCAATAACAACTTCTCCAGAACTCATTTTGGCTTCTGGATAAACAACGCCGTCTGATTCAAGATATCTATAAGATTCTTCTGTTCTGTATCCTGCTGTTCCTTTTTCAGGAACTTCAACTTGGTCTCTTAAACCACCGGCATATTTTAATTCAACACTTGTATAAGGTCTAAAATAAGTTGAACGAGCTAATCCTCTATCAACAGAGGCCTTGTTAAGAATAACTGCATCTTCCATATTATAACCTTCATGAGTCATAATTGCAACAATTACATTTTGTCCAGATGGATAAACATTAAGGGTGTCATAAACAAAAGTTCTAACTAATGGCTTTTGAGGATAATGTAAAATACTTACATCAGTATCTACTCTACATAAGAAATTACCTGCGTATAAACCTAAACTTTGCTTCTGAGTTTTACTTCCCCTCATCAGTCTAGCTGACTGGTCATAATTAGGGAATGGAACCAATGATGTTACTGTACCAAACAAATCAATAATATCAATTTCAATATGACTATGCTCACTTGTTACATCTTTAGGGTATAATGCAACCAAGCAATTTTCTTCTTCAGCAGCGTCAACATACTCGATAATTCCCAATGAAAGTAAATCATTCCACTTTAATACTCCAGAGTTTAGTTCACCTATAATCTGTTCAGTTAATCTGCTTTCTCCATTTTCAGCAATAATAACTGGTCTTAGGGCTCTTCCAATTTCAGTAGAAATTAAAACAGAATCTGTATTTTGGTCATATCTTATACTCATTTGATAAGGTAAAATTTGAGTTCTTCTTTTTTCTCTTAAATCTTTAAGGAATTTTTCTAGAACTTTTACAGCTCCAATAAATCTTCCATTAAAAAATACATCAAATCCATCTCCGTCTTTTTCAAGCCCTGCTGAAACAAGAACTTCGTTAAACTTCTTTTCGTCTAATTCTACCATTGTAGATATCCTAGATAAAATAGCAAGATTTTTTCTTAAACCAATTTCTGTTCCTTCTGGAGTTTCTATAGGGCAGAATCTTCCATAGTGCGTTGGATGAAGAGTTCTAGCAAGGAAGTTTTCTTGTTCTCCAGGTAGACTAGAAGATACTCTTTGTAATTGTGATAAAATAGCTAGGTAATTTGTTTTATCCATATTTTGAGTAACTCCTGTTCTTTCACCAATCCAATTACCTGTTGCAATAGAACTTTCTATTCTATGTGTAAATAATGTAGATTTAGCTATAGTTTTAAGAGAATAGAATTTTTTTCTCTTTTGTGTTTTTTGTAAGGAGTGTTGGATATCTCTTATAAGAATGTTCAAATTTACTCTAAATAAATCAGAAAGCAAATCTCCAGAAAGTCTAACTCTTTTATTTGCATAATGATCCTTATCTGTTAAATGATCTGGCCTATCTTTTGCTATTAAAAATTGCTTAATCATCTTGCATAGAGTAACTGCTTTTTCTGTTCGATTACTTTTATCAAGTCCAATATGGGGTAGTAAATATGAATCTATTCTTTGTTTTACTCTATCAAGAATTTCCTTTTTTGTACCCTGTAATGAGGTTTTTTCAGCAATATACATCATTGCATCTTCTGCACTTGCAAGATTAGCAAATTCATATAAGTTAATAATTAATTCGTCTGTTTCCTTGTTTATGTATCTAGCAATATCTGATTCCTTAGTTAAGCCCAATGCTTTTAAAATTACTATGGCTGGAATGTTTTTAAATCTTGAAAAAGATAATTCAATAATTCCTTCGCTTGTATCAGTTATAGAAACAGGAATTCTATAGCTTCCTCTTCTAGAAAACAGTCTTAACATCATTTTTCCCTTTGATCTTTCAATAAAAGGTTGATTTTCAGCAAGGTCCTCCGACATAACCATAACTCTCTCATTTCCATTAATAATAAAATACCCGCCAGGGTCGTTAGGGTCAATGTATAATTTGATTAATTCTTCTTTACTTTTACCAGCAATATTACAAGTACTGCTTTTTACAATAACAGGGATATAACCTACTTCAACTTCTTGACTTTCAATTTGGCCACCTTGTTTAACTGTAATCTCTAAATAGATTGGTGCAGAATAAGTTAGATTTCTAAGTCTTGCTTCAGCAGGAGTTATATAATTTGGGCTTCCGTCAGCTTCATGTATTAATGGCTTACCAACTCTTATTTTTCCAAGATTTATTTCGATATCCTCTTCTTTTGGTAGTGTTTGAGAAAGTTCACCAACTATTTCTTGCATTCTTTTTTCAACAAAATTGTTAAATGAAGTAATGTTAGATTCAACTAAGCTATGCTCCTCTAAATACTTTTTTACAAGCAGATATTTTCCTTTTGTGTCTAGTTTCATTTTTATTTTTTTAATAAATTTATTATTTTTATTATTCTTATTCTAGCTATTTCACTAAATTACCACAACGCGATAATATTCGTGAGTTCCAGTTTCGTCCTTTCTTTCTATTTTGACTACATCTCCAACAGAAGCGCCTTGGGGTAAACCTGCATCTTCTAAATGAATTTTTGGTAATTGGATTAAAGAAATATTAAATTTTAAAAGGATTTTTTCTACCTCTTGTGCTTTTAGTAGAGTATGTTTTGGTTGGAGAATATGGGGCATTTTAATTATTTTTAATGATTTTTTTGGCTTAATTTTATCCGTAATTAAATGCAAAAGATATATCTGCAACATTACAACTAAGCAATAATAAAATAAATCAAAAGGGTGTTTAAAAAGCTTTCGGTTATAGGGGAAAATTTCACTTACTTATAAAATTTACCAAAAATCCAACTAGAACCAAAAATCCCGCAATAGGGGATACAATTTTAATAAAATAAGAAAAATAAAAAATAAAAAAATAAGGTTTTATTACTTAGTTAAGTAATAAATTGTGTACAAAGCAGATAATCCAACTAGAGCATAAACTAGTGTTACTAACCAGCCTACAGATCCAAGGAGTAATGTTACTAAGTTGACATCCCAAATAGCTAGACCCCAATTAAGACCACCGATAATAAGTAGAATTAATGCAATCCAGTCAGGTGTACTTTTTGCCATTTTCTTTTTCATTTAAACCTCCTTTCACCTTTTTTAAGCATTTCTATAACTTTTTTTCTCATTTTTAATAGGTTTTTAGACTTTATAAATTCTTTGAAAATTATCTGAAAATTCCCCTCAAATAGAATTCTATAATGGTGATGATTTTAAACCTCTAATCCTTTTTATTATGGTTATTGTTATTATTACTATTTAAATTAACAAGAATTTAAATACTTAAATGGCTAATTAAAATAATTAAAAGAGAATAAAAAGAAGTGAAATGAACCAAACTCTACTTATAATTTTAGCAATATCTGTCTTGGGCCCTATCATCGGTTCACTTATCGGTGTATTAAAAAAACCTTCTGAAAAGTTTATGTATAATATGTTGGCTTTTGCAGGCGGAGTAATGCTTGCCATATCTTTTCTAGAACTTATTCCCGAAAGCATTCAATTATCCTCGATTTGGATTTCTGTTATTGGAATAAGCCTTGGAGCCATGTTAATGTATGGTTTAGATAAAACAATCCCTCATATTCATCCAGAATTGTGCGGCCAAGAACAAGGACGCCATTTAAGGAGAACAGCGATTTACCTTATGTTGGGAATATTCCTACATAATTTTCCAGAAGGTATGGCTATAGCTATTGGAACTGTTTCTAATCTTAAAACAAGTTTGATAATAGCTTTAGCAATCGCGATTCATAATATTCCTGAAGGTATATGCACTTCTGCGCCCTATTATCATTGTACTAGAAAAAGATTAAAATCCTTTTTATTATCTTCTGCAACAGCTATTCCTATTTTAATTGGATTCTTCTTTGCAAACTATTTATTTAATCAAGTTCCAACCTGGGCTATTGGTTTAATTATAGGTGCAACAGCAGGACTTATGATTTACATCACTGCTGATGAACTAATTCCTTGTTCGTGTTGTAAAATAACAAACCATACAACGATATTCTCTTTAATATTAGGAATACTTTTTGTTATTCTTTTGGGTCTTTTATAATCTCCTAATAGAATAATCTAATCTTTAAAAGACAATGCTAACAAAAATAATTGTAACAACAAAACCAAATATCCTTGGAATAACTCCATAAATCAAGAAATTCTTCCAGGACATCCCAAGAGCTGCAAAAATAATAGGGATATAGGGCAAAGGAGATACTGCTGCAATAGCCACATACCATTTTCCATTACGGTTCATACCGTCTTCTATTTTTCTAAAGTTTTTCTCTCCGAATAAATAAATAAAAAAATCCTCTTCTAAAAATCTTCCAATCCAAAAGCCTATAGCCGAAGCAAAAAAAGTACCCAATGTTACAATGGGGCCAATGGTTGCCAAATTTAATCCGGCTATTCCCGCCATAAGAACTAACATGTGCGCGGATAGATACTGAGGAAATATATCAAAGAATAATGCAAGCAAAAAAACAACAGGTAGACCATAGGAAATCATTAGTGTTCTACTTAATTCTTTTATACCGTTATAATTAACTATACTATAAATTAAAAGCCCAATCATAAAAATAAAAAGAATTGCACTAATTATTTTTATAACTTTTCCAGCCTTTTTTATGGGCTTTGTCTTTTCCTCTTTTTTCATATTGCTTATAGCAATCTTTTGTTTAAATATGTTTTCTTATCTCCCTAAATCTCTAAATCCCTAAAAAATGAGTACTGTATTTTATTAAGCCTATTTTCCTTTCTTGAAAACGTTTATAAAGTACTGCAGTATTATATCAGTACCTAAAAATAAAGATAATCTTTAAACAAAACAAAAAAATAAAGAAGAAAATAAAAAATAAAAGAAGGTATTAAAAAACAGACAAATAAAAAACAAAATGGTACAACATATAAGCTCTCAAGACTTTGAAAAAGAAGTAGTTCAATCTAAGACTCCGGTTATAGTTGATTTTTATGCAGATTGGTGTGGGCCTTGTAGAATGATGGCCCCTATTTTTGAAAAATTAAGTTCAGAATATAAGGGAAAATTAAAATTTGTTAAAGTAAATGTAGACGAAAACCAAGAATTAGCAGTAAATTTTGGGATTCAGGGTATTCCAGCATTAGTTATAGCCAAGCAAGGTAAGGAAATAGATCGAATTGTCGGTTTTGCTCCAGAAGAATCAATAAAAGAGAAAATAAATTCAATTATATCTTAATTTTATGGTTAAAAAATCAGAAAAGAAAGTAAATCCAAACTTAGATTCTTATGACGTTCTTATTATCGGCGGAGGTCCTGCAGGAATTAGTGCTTCAATCTATGCTAAGCGTTTTGGATTAAGAGTAGCCCTAATTACTAGAGAGATAGGCGGAGATTGGGCAGGAGCACATAAAATATGTAATTATCCTGGTTTCAAAGAGATTTCTGGCTCTGACCTAGCTCAAAAGATGTTAGAACATGTTCAATCTCAAGAAGTTCCAATAATTTATGATGAAGTAAAAGAAATATTTAAAGAAAAAGATTTTTTTAAGGTAAAAACAAACTCTAAGTCTATTACTGCAAGGAAAATAATTTTTTCGACAGGCTCAAGTAGAAAGAAGTTAGAAGTAAAAGGGGAAAAAAACTTTTTAGGCAAAGGAGTAAGCTACTGTGCTACTTGTGATGGTCCATTCTTTAAGAATAAGGTTGTAGCAGTAATTGGTGGAGGAAATGCAGCAATATCTGCTGCTATTTTACTTGCTGAATATGCCGAAAAAGTATATGTAATCTATAGAAGAGATAGTTTTTTTAGACCAGAAGAAGCTATGCTTAAAATTTTAAACCAAAACAAAAAAATAGAAAAAATTTTTAATGAAGAACTTCAAGAAATTTCAGGAAAAACAAAAGTAGAATCTATAAACCTTAAAAATTCTAATAAAACTATAGAAGTTGGCGGAGTTTTTATTGAAATTGGTGGCGTTCCTAATTTAAATCTAATCTCTAGCTTAGGAATTAAACTAAATGACTCATATATTCTTGTTAATGAAAACCAAGAGACAAATATAAACGGATTTTATGCTGCTGGAGACGTTACTTCTGGTTCCTTTAAACAAATAGTTGTGGCAGCAAGCCAGGGAGCAATAGCAGCAAGTCATGCCTATAAGGAAATAAAAAAAGCAAACAGTAATCAGAATAACCCCTTAACACAATACTGAATGGATTTGAAATAAAACTAGTAAATAACTATTCCAAATAATAAATTAATAGTGATAATAAACTAATAAAAATAAAGGTTAAAACAAAAAATGATAGACTTTGCATGCAAAAGATTTGAAATAGAAGATATTGTAAGGTGTGGTTTTGGTTTAAGTAAAGCCGATTATCAGATTCTAGTTAGTCTAATGAAAAATAGCGATAATGGACTTACTACCAAAGAATTAGCTGATGTACTAAAATTAGACCTATCCACTTGCCAAAGAAGTGTGAAAAAGTTGTTTGAAAAAGAGATCATATCAAGATCTCAATTTAACTTAAACTCAGGTTATTTATACAAGTATTCTATAAGAGATAAAAAGTTAATAAAAGAGAAGATATTATTTATAATCCGTGGATGGGTTGGCGGAGTAGAAACAAGCATTAAAAGCTGGTAGTCACCAGGTGTCTACAATTGACTACTTTAAAACATCTGATATGAAAATTAGTCTACTTTTACCGAGGAAGCGGGTGTCTACATTATGCTTTTTGTAGACACCGAGTTGTCTTTTAATTATCTAAATCTTCTTTTTAGCCACCCTTTTACTTACTGGCTTTTTTACTTTTGTTTTTCCTTTCGCTCGAGTTTTTTTCTTAACACTACTCTTCTTCTCCTTTTGTTTTTTCTTTTCTTTATCTTTTATTTCTTTAAAGATATCTTTATATTCTTTAATTATAAGTTCTATAGTGGGTTTTATATCTCCTGTTCTTTGAAACAATCGCAGGGTTTCGTAATATTCTTTTCTTCGGGTTAAAGTTATGTTTACAGGAGGCATCTTATGTTTAATTAAAATATTATTCATAAGAAGTCTACCAACTCTGCCATTTCCATCTTCAAATGGGTGGATATACTCGAATTGGTCATGAATCACAGCAGCTAAAACCACAGCAGGGTATTTCTTTTTATTCTTCTGGTACCATTCAATTAATTCAGAAAGCAAACCAACAACTCTAGCAGAAGGAGCACCTAAATGAACAATATTTCCAAAGCCATCCCGAATTCCAACTTCTGTTCCTCTTTTTCTAAACTCGCCAGCAAATCCTTTTGAGTTCTGAAAAATAATTTTATGTAAATCTTGAATTAAATCTAGAGAAAGATGTGTTTTTGTCTTTCTTATATGCTTAATAGCTTCAGCAACACCATAGGTTTCAGAAATATCTTCTTTAGGTTTAGAATGGGGCCATTTATTCTCAGCAAGTATATCTAAAACTTCGTCTTGAGTAATAGTAGAACCTTCTATAGCATTAGTGTTATAAGTAAATAATTCTGTAAACCTGCCCCAATCTTTTTCACTTAGATGAATTATTTTAAGATGTTTTGTTTTTGCTTTAAGTTTGTTTATTATTACTTGTTCTCTTTTAGTAAACTTATATTTAATAGGACTTCTAACAATCTTAAAACTATTCAATTGTTGTTCTAGTAAGTCCTTAGCTCTTTCCTTTCTTTCAGATAAAACTTTTTCAGCAATATTTGTTCCGAGATAAACTCTTATTTTATGGACATGGCCTGCTTCTCTAAAAGAATGAGCCAAATAGTACTTCATTCCAGACTTTATTTTTCTATGTTCTAAATACATGCTCCACCTCTTTCATTTATCATATTATACTAATTCTCCCATATTAATATAATAGGTGTCTACATTTATATACCTTTCGCACATTTGGTGTCTACATCTGTCTACATCATTCTACACTTAAAAAACCCTTTAATGATGGTTAAAAGCAAGGTTTAAATATCCCCCAACCCTCTGGAACTAGATAAAGATGGTAAACAAACTAGGTCTTTCAATAATAATTAGCATAATTCTTACAATAATTATAGTATCAATTGTTAATGTCGGTGTAAGTCTTTTCATGAATGAGCCCAATTATGAAGATTATTGTAATATGTCTAAATCGATTCCATTAGAAACTTATGATAATATAACTAAAGACATATGTGAACAATACAATGGAACCTGGACACCACAGCCTATTCAATGCATAAAAGCACCTTGTCCACAAGGTTATTGTGACTATTATCAAAAGTGTGACGCTGCTTTCAGAGAAGCACAAAAACCCTATAATCAAAACAAGTTCTACATCTTTGCAGGTTTAGGTTTTATTCTCTTGTTAGTCGGATTATTTATTCCTGAAAATTTAATTCAAATAACAGGCTTGGCATCAGGTGCAATACTTGTATTTGAAGGAATTGTTCAGAATCTAGAAAATAAGCTAGCAGTTTTCATCTCTCTTATTTTAATTCTGATAATCTTCGGTGTTCTAGCCTATAGAGTTATTAAGAGAGCCAAATAAATAGCAAATTAAGAGCAAAGTAAAAACTAATTTTTATAGACATCAATCAATTTCTTTAGGGTTTCATAAGCTTTAGGTAAATCACTTAAATTATCTTAACAAATTCTGTTTTAATTTGTTTAAGAGAAGTCATACTTACTGTTTTAGTAAACTCAAATTTCTTAACCCATTCTTTTATTGTAGCATAATACTCATCAATATCTTTTGTTCTTAGCTTAATTATTAATTCGTATTCACCAGTACAGACATCTACGCTTTCTACCCTAGAATCCTTAGCCAGTTCTTCACCAACTTTCTCGGGGTTGGCATAATTATCTCTGGACAAATTAATAAATACAAAAGTACAATGTCCCTCATCAATTTTTTTATAATCAAAAACAGCTTTATAGCTCTTTATGGCTCCTTCTTCTTCAAGCCGTTTTATATTATAATGTATGGTTGTGCTTGGTTCCTTTAGCTTCTTAGCTATAACTGATATTTGAGGGGTACAGTTTCCTTCTTTAAAGAGTTCTATAATCTTGGGTTTTATGTCTTTCATTTTTTATTAACAATTTCATTTAGTATCTTAACGGCCTTTTCAAGTTCCTTATCTTTATTTGCAAAAGATATTCTAAAATGAGTGTTATTTCTAGAAAAAGCACTTCCTGGAACAATAAGAAGATTATTTTTAAGACATTCATTAACAAAATCTTCAGGGCCATAAGGATATTCTATAAATGCATAAAAAGCCCCTTCAGGTTTTACAATATTATACTTCTTTTTTAGTCCATTAAAAATTAAATCTCTTTTTATTTTATATTTTTTAACATAATCATCAATCTTGCAATTTAAAGCCCTTATAGCAGCATGTTGGAATGGTGTGGGAGCACATACAAAATTAAACTGCTGAACTTTCACTGCCTCCTGAATTATTTCTTCTGGACCAACACAATAACCTACTCGCCAACCCGTCATTGCGTGTGACTTAGAAAATCCATTGATAGTAACTGTATTAGGGTATATGCTAGCTACGCTAAAATGTTTCTTTTCGTAGCAAAAATCTTCATAGATTTCATCAGAAATTATAAGAACATTGTTCTTTTTCGCAAGAATTACTAATTGTTTAAGTTCTTTTTCATCATAAACCTGCCCCGTAGGATTATTTGGAGAATTAATAACTATGGCCTTTGTTTTATTAGTTATTTTATTCTTTAACTCATTCAAATCTAAAGAAAAATCTTTCTTAGTTTTAACATAAACGGGAATACCCCCGTTTTGTATTATTAGTTCCCTGTAGGAAACAAAATAAGGTTCATTAATTATTATTTCATCACCCTCATTAATTATAGTTGTAAAGATTATAGATAAAGCACCAGAGCCAGCAGAAGTTATTATTAACTTATTTTCATTTACATCTATATTATTTTTTTCCCTAAGTTTCTTTAAAACTTCTTGTTTTAGTTCTTTTATTCCTGTTGTTGGTGTATATCGGTTTAAACCTTTTTTTATAGCTTCTATTGCTCCTTTTTTAACTTCAGAAGGAACATCGAAGTCGGGTAATCCTAAAGAAAGATCAATAGGATCTTTCATTTTCGAAGCCATTTCAAACATCTTTCTTACACCGCTGACGTTCATTGCTTTTACTCTTTTATTTATTAGGTTATCCATCTTCATAAAACTTGTTTGATAACAATTCTAGATTTAATTGCATCAATTTTATTGCCAAAACTAATATCGTTAAATAAGCTATACAATTTCTTAGCGCGCTCTATTTTTTGTTCATAACTTTCAGGGGATTCTAATTTTTCCATTTTCTATTTTTTATCCAAATTTGCTTTAGGAAGTTTAATGTCATTGTTGAAAGAAGAAAAGCTAAAGCGGGCACAATAGAATTAACAAAGGGTTTAGGAAGTTCTGCAAAATAAAAAAAGATTACAATAACTATATAGGTTAAAATTGCAAGAATTATTTTTCTTGTCCGACTTGTTTCCCAGGCTTTATCTAATTCAACTCGGCTGTTTCTTTCTTTTATCTGTATTATCTCTTTATTTACGTTTATTTTGCTATTAGCCATAAACTGTATAATATTCAACTATTTATAAGCTTTTCGGTTACTTTTCGAATAATCTACAATAGTATATATTAACGTAGGTGTTTTTAGCCTATTAATATGGAAAGTAAAACAAATTCATTATGCGAAAGAGCAAGACCAAAGAAAGTCACTAAGCTTGGTCAAATAAATAGCTTAGCAACTGTTTTAGGACTAGGCGGATTAAATGGTACAATAAGCGTAGCAGCTTTAGCAGGTTTATTCAAACCAGAAAATGCTTTTATGTTGGCTGTGCTCTTTATGGCCGGACCTGGGGCGATTCTAACTGCCTTATTTTTTGATGGAACAATGAAAGAAAGAATGCTTGCAGCCTTATTTGCAGGATTAATTGCAACATTAATAGTTGTCTTAGCAGCAGGAATCGGAACAAAAGCCATGAATTTTTTTAACATAAATATTTTGAAAGTTGCGGGCGGGACTGCCCTTCTTCTTATAGGGCTTTTAATTATGGGCTTGAAAATAAATCAGAACATTCCTTTTGGAATAATTATTCTTGGCTTAGTTGCTGGGGTAATTTGGAGATAAAATGGAGTTATCAAAACAAGAAATCAGCAGCCTTGAAATAGAAAGACAAAAGATAAATAAAATAGATGAGCTTTTAGTAAAAATTCTTGATACAAGATTGGAGATAGTTAAAAATATTTCAACCTTGAAAAAGAAACTTGGGCTAGAAATATTTCAGCCCGCAAGAGAACAACAAGTTCTAGATAAAATTTCTAAACTTAGCAAGAATCCTGAACAAAACCAAAATATCTTCAAGAAAATAATGCGGGAATCCAGAAATTTCCAAGAAAATTTAAGATAACATACAAAGATATATCTTCAATATCAATAATGCTTTTAAGCTATCTTTTTCTTAGTTTTATATGAAAAAATCATTAGCAATGACTGCTTTGGCATTAGCTGCTGGTTGTGCTGCCTTGCCTGCAAGAGCAGAAGATCCCAGCTTAATTCTTAGGGGAAGAATTGCCTATACTCCCAGATATAATCAATTAACCTTAAATGAATCAAGAACCATTGAGCCTCATCCTGCTGATAGGGGTTTCATAAGTGGTGCTGCCCAAGTCAGAGCAGGTAATGGCTGGGAATTCTTTGTAGTAAGGCCCGGAGTTGAAATAGCCAAAAGTTTAGGAAAATTAGAATTAACAGCAGGACTAGATTTAGAATTAAATTTCGATGGTCAAATAATTCAACCCAAAGATGGTCCAACCATGTCTGATTATAAGCAACAGCCTGGTGATTCAAGGCCAGAAGGATCTGGTTCTTTTGCAATGGATTATTTTCAAAGAAAGTTTTTAGGAATTCAACCTTTTGTAGGATTATCATTTAAAACCGATACTCTGAGATTCTTTGTTAATGGTTTTATACCAATTCAAAAAGCCACAAGAAAATGGGGACATCATAGATATGATGAATTTGAAGAAGTTGGCTCTGAAACCTATGATATGAAAGGTTTTGGTGTGAGAGCAGGTTTTACAGGTTTAGATACTCCTAAAAATGAGTTTAGCGAGGGTCCTAATGCAGGATTAGAAGTTTCCTATGAATCCTACAGTTTAACCTCAAGTAATGGCGATGATGCTGGAAAACTTGATTCTTTTTCTTTAGGTGTTGTTTGCAACTTTTAAATCAAAAATTTACAACTTTAACTTATATTTTAATGATTTTTAATTTAATTAATCCGCGTCATTATAAAATGGTGGGATGAGATTATAAATTCGAGGAAGATTATTATAGCACAAAGGAGGTATAGTTAAATGAACAAACAACTTTTAACATATGGTTTAGCTGTAGTTATTGGTTCCGGAATGTTTGGTTATTCTGCTTTTTCTCAACAACCTAACCAGAGGGGTCAGATTGAGCATAGAGGAACAAGAGAAAGACCAAGCCAGCCAGAAGGAGTACACCAGAGACCAGAAAGACCAGGTGAACAAGGCAGAGAAGGTGAAAGATTCATGAATCCTCAAAGAATAGAAGAAATAAAAGAAAGAGTCCAAAAGTTTAGAGATTTTTCTGAGAAACTAGGGGCTTTAAGAGAATACAAACTTTCAGACGAGGAAAAGGATAAAGAATATCATCAAAGGGTTGATGCATTAATTAAAGAATATCAATCACTTTTACCACAACCACCCATAGGGCCAGGCAGAGAAGGACCAAGAGGACCAGGAGATTACAACCAAGGTAGACAAAGACCTGAAGGACCAGTAAGACATGAAAGACCAGGCGGACAAGAAAGACCAACAAGGCCAACATTAGAAAAAACAGAGTAATAATTTACTTCCTTACATTTATTTTTTCTTTTTATTTTTTTTCTTATTTTTACTTAATAATCTTTTTTAATAGAACTAAATTATCTTCGCACTAATTATCTTAACATCCTTTAGCGGTTTATCAGCAGAATTTGTTTCTACTTTTGCCATCGCATCAATAACATCCATGCCTTCAGTCACTCGGCCGAAAACAGGATGTTTACCATCTAAGAAATTATTATTTACTAGATTAATAAAAAATTGCGAGCTGCCTGTATTAGGTCCAGCATTAGCCATAGCAATTGTTCCTCTATCATTTTTCTGCACACCATTAAATTCATCACGAATTTTGGGAATTCTAGGATCACCATAACCTGTTCCAGTAGGATCTCCACCTTGAATCATAAATCCATCAATGATTCTATGAAAAATAATCCCATTATAAGTTCCTTGCTCAACCAGATTCTTGAAATTACCAGAAGTTATAGTCTGCTCGGAATATAACTCAATAGTTATATTTCCTATATTAGTTTCGAGTAATACTTTTGTTGTTTCGTTAGTCATATTATTATTAGTTCTAGCGTTAGCGATTATTAATCCAACTATTGCTAAAATAACCAAAATTCCAAGGATTATAAAGATTGTGTTTGTGCTCTTTTTCATGTTTGTTTTGAGAACAAAACTAACAGTCAGAAATTTTTAATTTCTGAATATAAAAAACTTTTATGTTGAACCCGAAGGGTGATCTAAGTTTTTTATTGTTTTTCTCTTTTAGAAAAAGAGAAAGTGCTTTTTAAAGATTGTGAATGAATTAGTATAATCAAAGTACCCCCAATTTTTACTTTTAAATTTATTTTAAATAGATTATGGTGAAATATATCTTAAGTAATCTAAATGCTTTTAAATAATCTTTATGTCTTTTTTACATGGGCTTAAAAACAAAAGCAAGAAGTATTCTAGCAGGATTAGCTCTATTAAGCGCAGGTGCTCTAAGTCCAGCAAAAGCCGCTTGGGATGTAGGAGTTGATCTTAATCTGGGAAT
>Ga0268280_1000217_pt1 | contig 54293 bp, 45 predicted proteins | sample saktaG_9_FD_190139 | JGI IMG/M metagenome (GOLD analysis project Ga0268280, IMG submission 190139) | Saline water microbial communities from Sakinaw Lake, British Columbia, Canada - sak_2011_5_24_40m | ecosystem: Environmental > Aquatic > Non-marine Saline and Alkaline > Saline ...
TATCTTTATTAATAAAAAAGTATTTAAGGATGCTGGATTAGATCCTGATAAGGATTATCCTAAAACCTGGGAAGAAATGGTGGAGGTATCAGATAAGTTATGTATACGCGAAGGTGAAATTCTTAACCGAAGAGGATTTGACTTCAGATACCCCTATTATCTTGTAGCCATGGTACCTATGGTTGAACAGCTCGGAGGACAGTTAATTAGCGATGATGGTAAAACTGCAATTGTCAATGATGAAGCCTGGCTAAAATTTCTTAAATTTATGCAAGAATGGGGTCCCAGCGGTAGAAATCTCGGTTCACCGACTTATACCAATGCCAGAAAGCTTTTCAATATGGATAATAATGATATAGGCATGTGTCATACCGGCCTTTATCAGGTAGGAAGGATTAACGCAGATAATCCTGCTTTTTATGAAAGCAAAGAATGGATGATTGTTCCCTTCCCGAAATTCGAAGATGCGGTAAAAGATGTTCCTGCAGCCTATTATGGACATTATTATATGGTTAATGGTCAGAAATCTAAAGAAAATCAGCAAATGGCCTGGAAATTTATTGCCTATATGCTCAGCCATTCCGAAGAATATCTGACTAAAGTAAATATTGTCCAGCCCACAGTTGAACTTATGAATTCAGAGACCTATAAGTCTATGCCTTATTCCGAGGTGTTTACCAATGATATGGCCAAAGGTCATATCGTATATTATGGAGAAAATAGCGCAAAAATTCAGTCACATATAAGAGAAGCAGTAGAATCAGTAATGTTAGCCGGCATCTCACCGGAAGATGCATTGAAAACATTAAAGAGAAAAGTTCAGGAAGTACTCGACGAGGGATAATAGTTTTTTAATTGAAACCACAGGGCTGGGTTATTATTTAGCTTAGCCCTGTGTTTATCACAGAAGGAGTGTAGTTAATGAGCAAACGAATACCAACCTATAGCATTGAACGAAAAAAAGCCCGCTGGGGATGGATATTCATTGCTCCGACACTCATCTTTTTTTCCCTTTTTAGTTTCTATCCGATTTTTAATGCCCTTTATACCAGTCTATTTAAGAAAAAACTGTTATCGTTAAAACCACCTGATTTCATCGGGCTTGATAATTATAGTTATCTTCTTAAATCTCCGGATTTCTGGAATTCTATGAGAGCTACAGTGGTTTTTACTCTGGGGACTTTTGTACCCCTTTTAATTTTTAGTCTTATATTTGCTATTTTTATAATGTCCAGAAAGAGATTTCAGAATTTTTTCCAGATAGCTTATTATTCTCCCGCTGTTTTATCGTCTGTAGTGGCTGCGGTAATCTGGCTATTAATCTTTGACCCCAGGGGGCTGGGTAATCAGTGGCTAAATTTGATTATGAACACTCCCGGTATTGACCACAAGTGGCTGGCTAATTCAGTAATGGTTCAAATGTCTACAATGCTGGTTTATTTTTGGAAATATGTGGGTTATTTCACTATAATCTTTATTGTGGGACTGGCATCGATTCCTCATAGTATCTATGAAGCTGCTAAAATAGATGGAGCAAATGATTGGAAAAATTTTTGGTATATCACACTTCCTCTTTTGAAACCTACTACCATTTTAGTTTCTATTATTTCGATGCTTCAGTGTTTGAGAACCTTTAGTACCCAGTATTTATTTACTCAAGGAGGAGCACCGTTAGCTCCTATAAATGTAATAACTTTAAATATTTATTATACTGCCATAAGAGATCATCGGATTGGCAGGGCAAGTGCTATGAGTATTATTTTATTTATTATAATGATGTTATTTACCTGGGTGCAATTTAAATCTTCCCGGGCTGATGAAATTAGTTATTAAGGAGAATATTTTTTATGAGTTATGTCTTGCAAAGAAAAAAGAATAAGATTAACCGTCAATACTTAATAATAGACATATTTATTTGGGCGTTTCTCATTCTGGCAGTTTTGTTTATTCTTGCTCCTACAATATTTATGTTTACTGCATCTCTAATGCCAGCAAATGACATCTTAAAAATGCCTTACCGTTGGATCCCGAAAGGCTTCTATTGGCAGAATTATTGGCAGGGGATAAGGGGTAATGACGGAAGCTTTACCTATATCAGAAATATTTTAAATTCCTTAATAGTAGCTTCAGTGGTATCTGCTACTACGGTAATTTTATCAGCTCTGGCCGGATTTGGTCTGGCTAAATATTATTTCAAAGGTAGAACTTTGGTCTTTATGTTAATTATGGCCACCATGATGATACCCTTTGAGACCATAATGATCCCCCTTTATCTGGTCACTACTAAATTGGGAATTCAGGATTCTTATGCCGGATTAATAGCTCCATTTCTGGTAAATGCATTTGGCGTGTTTTTAATGAGGCAATATTTTATTACTTTCCCTGATGAAATATTAGATGCAGCAAGGATAGATGGGGCGAGCGAACTGATGATTTTCAGAACAATTATTTTACCGAACAGTATTCCAGCTGTGGCAACCCTGGCTATTCTAACCTTTAAGGCTCAATGGGATAATTTATTATGGCCCTTGCTGGTGGTGCAGAGTGAAGAGATGAAGACCATACCTTTATATATTGTTAAATTTATGGCGGAAAAACATACTGATGAGGGGGCAATGATGGCAGTTGCTGCTATAGCGAGTATTCCGATATTGATAGTATTTTTTAGACTATCTAAGTATTTCCTGGGCGGTGCAGCCCTATATTCATCAAGGAAAGGATAATAAAGATAATTATGGAAACACTTTATGTTTTTGATATGGGTGGCGTCCTGTGTTGTGATTTTAATGATATTCCCATTATAAGTGAATATCTGGGAATTACTGAAGAAAATTTTTTTATTTATTCAGGTGAAAATTTTAAAGAACTCCTTGACGGAAAGATTAACAGTAACGAATTCTGGGCAAGATTTTCTTTAAGCTATGGAAAGAAAGTAAAAGAAGAATTGTTTGGTAAATTTTTCAATCCGGGAATAATCCAGGGGACAAAGGATATAATAGAACAACTTAAAAGTAATTCAAGGGTTGTTTGCGGCACCAACACTATTGATTCACATTATTACTATCTTTTAAATCAAGGTAGTTACGAAATCTTCGATGAGGTTTATGCCTCTAACTTAATGGGTATATCTAAACCTGACCCGGATTTTTACCGATATATTTTAAAGAAGGAGGGGATTAAGCCCGAAAACACAGTCTTTGTGGATGATACCGAAGAAAATATTCTTTCTGCCCAAAAAATCGGTATCAACTCTATCCTTTTTACCGATCCTGTTTCTTTAAAACAGCAAATAAAGAAATTATGACATTGTGAATGCTTATAAGAATTTATTAATTTTTTTAAAAAAAAGAAGGAAATTTAAGATTTATGCATTATAATAATAGTAATTTAAAATTCTATTAAATTGTATTGTATGTCTAAGGACAACTTGGTAAATTAAATAGGGAGGTGGTAAGAATAAAGTAAAGATAATTTGTTTTCTAAGTGAGTAAAAAATACAAAAAAAGGAGAGATTGAAAATGAAAAGTAAAGTTACTTTTTTTCTAATTGTAGTTATGGTAATGGTGATATTTTCCGGAATTAGTTGGGCAGCCGATACTAAAGTTTTAAAGTTAAGTCATTTAAATCCTCAACAACCCAAAGAAGTTGCTACTGCAGCTATGACCCAGGTTTTTAAATCCATGGTTGAAAGCGGAACCAATAATGAAATAGTAGTTGAAATTTATCCTAATGGTGTTTTGGGAAATGAACGCGAAAGCATGGAACAGGTACAAACCGGGGTAACCCAAAGTTATATTACTTCAGGTGGTGGAATGACTATTTTTTATCCTTTATTTTCCATAGTAAACATTCCTTTCTCCATTACAGATTATAGTGTGGCTTATGAAGTATATGATGGACCTTTTGGGCAAGAGCTTGCTAAAGATATCGAAAAAAAGACCGGCTTTAAAGTATTGGCTTTTGGTGAATCCGGAGGATTTTTCCAATTAACTAATAGCAAAAGACCTATTCATTCACCAGAAGATATGAAAGGATTGAAAATTAGAACAATGACCATTCCTATTCATATGGAATTTATGCGCTCTTTGGGAGCATCAGCTACTCCCATTGCCTGGGCTGAAATATATACTTCTTTACAAACCGGCGTAGTAGATGGTCAACACAATCCAGCACCAATCATAAAAATAGGTAAATTAGAAGAAGTCCAAAAATATTTAACCCTAACCAATCATATGTATACCCCTTATGTTTGGGTAATAAATAGTGAATGGTTTAACGCTTTAACCGACCAGCAGAAGACCGTAGTTGAAGAAGCGGCTCGGGTTGCTAATGTTGCAGGTAGAGGAGTGAATCGTTTAATTGAAACTTCAGATGAAGGCGTACCTTATTTAGCTATCAAAATGGAAGTCTATAAACCAACTGCCGAAGAACTGCAAATGTTTAAGGATGTTACCATTCCAGCAGCAATGAAATTCATCGAAGATGAGTACAAGGAAGAGGGAAAAGAATTAGCTCAAAAATATTTAGATGCAATTAAAAAAGCACAGGATGCTCTAGGTTTATAATAAGGAAAAATAGGGGGGGGATAAATTTATCCTCCCCTATTTTAATATCTATTAAAACATTTTTATGGAGATACGAAATTGAAACAAAAAACAATTTTTGAAAAAGCTAATGCCCTGGGAAATTATTTGGCTAAAATAACAATTTTCATTGTAATTATATTAGCAGCCATAATGGTTTTAACTGTTTTAATAGGTGTTTTTTTTAGATATGTTCTCCGTAATTCACTAGGTTGGACTGAAGAATTAGCCAGATACCTGATGATCTGGGCTGCGCTGTTAAGTATAAGCATTGGGATAAAAGATAAAGAACATGTAGGCATACAATTAATTATCAGAAACATACCAATAAAATATGCCAGAATATTAAATTTTTTGGTTAATATTATTATATTAATTTTTTTAAGTGTGTTAAGTTATAAAGGAATGTATATAGCAAATAAAGCTATCCCTCAGCTTTCTACGGGATTAGGAATTAGTATGTACTGGGCCTTATTAAGTATTCCGGTAGCTGGAGTACTTGCAATTATTCAGCAAATAATTCAAATTATAATGAGCTTTAAACCGAATATAACTTTTAATGAATTATTAGGAGAGACGGAAGTAGAAGGGGCGTTAAAAGAAGTGAGCGGTTGAAAATAAAAATTACGGAGTGATAATAATTATGCTCGGATTAATGGGTTTATCTTTTTTAATAATGCTCTTTGCGGGGATGCCTATAGGATTTGCTTTGGGTGCTACTGCTCTGTTTATTTTTTTAAAAATGGATATGCCCATCTTGCTTAATATGATCCCTCAAAGGTTTTTCGCTGGATTGGATATGTTTACTTTAATGGCAATGCCCTTTTTTATTCTGGCAGGTCAAATTATGAATAAATCAGGAATAACTACCAGATTAGTCAATTTTGCAAATGTGTTAGTGGGGCATTTACGCGGTGGCTTAGCTCATGCAAATATTGTTGCCAGTATATTTTTTGCAGGAATGACCGGGGCAGCCGTATCAGATACCGCTGCAATCGGGACTATGTTGATACCGGCGATGGTGGAAGATGGATATGATAAAGATTTCAGCGCTGCTGTAACTGCAGCATCTTCTATCATCGGGCCCACTATTCCTCCCAGCAATATGATGGTTATCTATGGGTCGTTAATGGGGGTATCCATAGCCGGATTATTTGCAGCCGGAATTTTACCCGGCCTGTTGTTGGGGTTGATATTAATGATATTGGCAGGATACATTTCTCATAAGCGGGGTTACCCTAAAAAGGAAAGGCGAGCTACATTATTGGAGATGTTGAAAGCTTCTAAAGAAGCGATTTCAGCATTACTTATGCCGGTAATAATTTTAGGAGGAATTCTATCAGGCATGTTCACTCCTACCGAAGCTGCTGCTATAGCTGTGGCCTATGCTTTTATAGTCGGTATTTTTGTTTTTAAAACAGTAAAATTATCGGATATTCCGAAATTATTAGAACAAACCGCCCGAACCACCGGAGTAGTTTTTTTAATAATTGCCTCTGCTTCGATTTTGGGCTGGATTTTAGCTTCTGAACGTATACCGGAACAGATCGCCAATACATTTTTAACTATTAGCCATAACAAATATGTTATTTTATTGATGATTAATATTTTAATGCTGATTGTGGGAATGTTTATGGATATTGCTGCTGCCTTAGTTATTTTAGGTCCAATTTTACATCCTTTAGCGGTAAGCGTTGGAGTTTCGCCTATTCATTTTGGCATAATAATGGTTCTTTCTTTAAATATAGCTCTAATGACTCCCCCGGTGGGAGCTTGTTTGTTTGTGGCCTGTGGCATATCCAAATTATCTTTAGAGGCAATAAGCAAAGCAATCTGGCCTTTTATTGTTGCAGAAGTCATAGTATTATTTATAATAACATTTTTTGAGCCTCTTTCAATGTTTATACCTCGATTATTTGGATTTTAAATATTTGTCTGGTTACACAAAATCGTATTATCTATTAATAATTTAATGGAAAAATAAGATCGGGAAAGAAAAACTAAGGACTTTAGAACTGGAAATTTTTGACCCTACTTTAAGTCAATTTTTAATGGGGGTTTCAGGTCCCCACAATTTTTCCTTCGAGTTAATTCGAGAATAGTTTTTGTCTTTAAATGTAAATAAGATAATGTTAAAATTAAATAGAATAATTTCATTAAAATTTAATATGACCCTTTGAAAACTACTACTAAATGGGTAAATAAAGAGGAGACAATATGATAAGGATTAAAAATGCCCGAATTGTAGAAAAAAATCAATTGAAAACGGTAAATATTTATATTGAAAAAGGGAAGATAAAGGATATTGTGCCTGGGGGTGAGGCTTTACACCCCGTGGAAAAAGAAATTGATACAAAAGAACACGTAGTATTTCCTGGCTTTATCGACCCCCATGTTCATTTTGATGACCCCGGGTTTACCGAAAGGGAAGATTTCGAAACCGGGACCAGGAGTGCGGCGGCAGGCGGTATTACCACAATTATCGATATGCCTTGCACTTCTATTCCTCCGGTTACTAACGGCAAAAACTTTGATCACAAATTAAATATAGTAAAACCAAAAGCTTATGTGGATTTTGCTTTCTGGGGAGGGGTAACTCCCGGGCAGGTAGAATCAGGAGAATATAGAGAAAGTTTAAAAGAATTAAAAGATAGAGGAATCGTTGGCGTAAAGTTTTATACTATCTCCGGAATGGAACTCTATCCCAGAATGCCCGTTCCTGATATGGATAAAACCTTCAGAGCGGCTAAAGAGTTAGATTTAGTTTGCGCAATACATGCTGAAGATTTTTATCTGGTGGATTATTATTCTCAGCTGATGCAGGAGATGGGGAGAGAAGACCCCGAGAGTTGGTCTGAAGGAAGGACATATGAAGCAGAACCGGAGGCAATATGGTCTGTAGTGGGAATTACTGAAAAAGTCGGGAATAAACTCCATATTGTTCACCTTTCTACCAAAGAAGGGCTAAATGTTATTCGATGGGCGAAAGCTCAAGGGTTAAATGTGAGCACCGAAACCTGTCCTCAGTATTTAATTTTTACAGCAGAAGATTTTAAAAAGATGGGTTCAATATTAAAAATTACTCCACCATTACGCAAAGAAGAAGACAGGGAAGAACTTTGGAGAGGGTTGAAAGATGGTTCAATCGATTTTATTTGCACCGACCATGCAGCAGGGAAATATCCGGAGGAAAAATCATCTCCCGATATCTGGAAAAATTATGCAGGTATTCCCGGTACACAGTTAGCCGTTCCAACCTTGCTTCATTACGGATATCACCAAGGAAGGTTAACCTTGAGTGAGATTCAAAAACTAATGTCAGAAAATACAGCCAAAAGATATGGACTTTATCCCCAAAAAGGAGCAATAAAAGTTGGAGGTGATGCAGATTTTACCGTTGTAGATTTAGATAAGAAATGGGTGGTAAAACCATCAAAATTAGAAAGTAAAGGTAAATATTCTCCGCTTAACGGAAAAGAATTAACAGGACAGATTTATATGACTATTGTTCGCGGGGAAGTAATATACAAAAAGAACAAAGGTATTGTTGGAACTAAAGGATATGGAAAGTTAATAAAAACTAAAATTAAGTAAAGCATCTTTGGCTTTATAAAATTTAACCTAGAAAGGGAGGATACAAATAAATGCAAACTATATTTAAAGGTAAACATTTTATCACACTTCAAGATTGGACTAAAGGAGAAATAGACACTTTACTCGAAGTCTCTTTTGATTTAAAGAAAAAATTTGCCATGGGTATACCCACACCTTATTTACTATATAAGACAATATTTTTAATGTTTTTTGAGCAGTCAACCCGAACCAGAAACTCTATGGAAGCAGGGATCGCTCATTTAGGTGGTCATGGTACTTTTCTTGATACCAGTACCATGCAAATATCTCATGGTGAAGAAGCCAAGGATACAGCTGTTATTTTATCCAGATATGGTCATGCTATAGCTTGTAGAAATTGTTTCTGGGAAGTAGGGAATAAATATTTAAGAGAAATGGCAAAGTGGTCTACGGCTCCCATTTTAAATTTACAATGTGACTTATATCATCCAATGCAAGGAATTGCTGATTTGATGACTATGAAAGAAAAAGTTGGAGATTTGAAAGGTACTAGAGTATCTATTATCTGGGCTTATGCAACCAGTCATAAGAAACCAATCTCAGTTCCGCTTACTCAAATTCTTTTATTCCCGAGATATGGAATGGAGGTAACGCTTGCCTATCCGAAAGGGTATGATTTACCGGATTGGGCTATTAAACAAGCTAAAGAAAATGCTGAAAAACACGGGGGAACATTAACCATAACTCATGATATGGAAGAGGCGTATAGAGATGCAGATATAGTCATACCCAAGAATTGGGGAAGCTGGGTAACTAATCAAAAAGGCGAAGTAATTGATGCTTTGCTTGAGTCCTGCAAAACCTGGAAATGTACCGAGAAAATGATGGAACTTGCCAATAAAGATGTAATGTATATGCATGCACTCCCAGCGGATAGAGAGAAGGAAGTTGAAAATTCAGTTATTGATGGACCCCATTCAATTGTTTATGATGAAGCAGAAAATAGATTACATACGGCAAAAGCAGTAATGACACTCACCATGGGTGGTAAATAAAACATAGAAAGTTTAGTTGATATTATATTTACTGAGAATAATTAATCAAAAATAAATAAAATTAAACTGTAAAAGATCAATATAGAATATTTTATGAAACAGTTGAATAGGTTAAAAGTTAAAAAATTACATTTATTATTTAGGATATTATTTAAAAAGATTAGGTGTTCGAAAGGATGGAGTTAAAAAATGTCTAAATTAGCAGTATTAGCTATCGGGGGGAACTCTCTTATCAAGGACAAACAGCATGAAACTGTGGAAGACCAGTATGATGCAGTATGTGAAACTGCCAAACACATTGCCGGAATGATTGAGCAGGGCTATGATGTGGTAGTCACTCATGGAAACGGTCCTCAGGTAGGATTTATTTTGAGACGTTCGGAAATTGCTCATGAAGTAGGAGGGATGCATGCAGTACCGTTGGTTAACTGTGGGGCGGATACTCAGGGTGCCATCGGATATCAGATTCAGCAGGCGCTCTATAATGAATTTAAAAAGAGAGGCATTAAAAAGAATACAGCTACAGTAGTGACTCAGGTGGTGGTAGATAAAAATGACCCTGCATACCAAAACCCAGCAAAGCCAATAGGGACATTTTATACCAAAGAACGGGCAGAAGAACTGCAAAAGGAACACCCTGACTGGGTTATTATTGATGATGTAGGCAGAGGATACAGAAGAGTCGTACCTTCTCCCATGCCGATAGAAATTGTAGAGCAGGAAGCTATTGAAATGTTAGTAAAAAATGGTTTTAGTGTGGTCGGTGTCGGTGGAGGCGGGATTCCGGTGCTCCGCAACGAGGATGGCTCACTGGAAGGTGTAGATGCGGTTATCGACAAAGATAATGCTTCGAGTTTGTTGGCTATAAATATTAAGGCGGATGTCTTTATTATTTCCACAGCGGTAGAAAAAGTGTGCCTGAACTTCAATAAACCAAATCAAATTACCCTGGACAAATTAACTGCTGCAGAAGCAAAAAAATATATTGAGGAAGGGCATTTTGCCAGGGGAAGTATGCTTCCCAAAATTCAAGCTATTGTAAGATTCCTGGAAGCCGGAGGAAAAGAGGCAATAGTTACCAATCCGGAATCGTTAGAGAAAGCCATAAAAGGCCTGACCGGAACACATATATACCCTTAAAAGGGAACAATTATTGTAAATGCCCAACTTCCGAAAGAATTAGGAATTCCATATACCAGGGAGGAAAAATGGATATGAGTTATGTAAAGAAACTAAAATGTTTATTATGCGGAACAGAGTACGATTCAACTGAAGTAAAATATAATTGTCCGAAATGCGGAGACGAAGGTGTTTTAGAAATTATTTATGATTATCCGAAGATAAAAAAAGATTTTAACCGGGAATCCCTTAAAAAAAATAAGGAATTTTCGATGTGGAGATACCTGCCGCTTTTACCGGTGGATGATCCTGCTAAAATAGGGCCGTCCAAAGTTGGGTGGACTCCTTTATATGAAGCAAAAAGAATAAGAGAAAATTTAGATATGCTAAATCTCTGGATTAAAGATGACGGGAGGAATCCCACTGCCTCTTTAAAAGACCGGCCGTCTGCCATTGCCGTGGTAAAGGCTCGGGAATTAGGAGAAAAGATTGTTACCTGTGCCTCAACCGGCAATGCTGCTTCATCCCTTGCGGGAGCTGCTGCTTCGGTGGGTTTAAAGAGTTATATTTTTGTTCCCCAAACCGCACCGATTGCCAAGATTGCCCAGCTTCTGGTATTTGGCTCAACCGTTTTTGCGGTAAGAGGAACTTATGATGAAGCTTTTGATCTGTCCATCGAAGCAACCAGAGAATTTGGCTGGTATAACCGGAATACTGCTTTTAATCCTTATATGGTAGAGGGGAAAAAGACGGTTGCCCTGGAAATTATTGAGCAGATGAATTTTGAAGTACCTGATTATCTTTTTGTACCGGTAGGAGATGGTTGTATTATCTCCGGAGTGGCCAAAGCTTACAAGGATATGCTTTCCTTAGGCTTTATTGGCCGCTTACCTAAACTGGTTGCTGTGCAGGCAGAAGGGTGTAAACCGATTGTTGAGGCAGTAAATGGTGATGGCGAAGTGAAATTTGTAGAGCCGAATACCATTGCAGACAGCATTGCTGTGGGGATTCCCAGAAATCGCCTGATGGCAGTAAGAGATATAAAAGAATCAAGGGGATTTGGCATTGCGGTAAGCGATAAAGAGATACTGGAAGCAATTAAATATTTAGGCACGGTGCAGGGGATTTTTGCCGAACCTGCGGGTTCTACTGCCTTTGCTGGTATGGTCAAGGCGTTAAAAGAAGGAAAAATCTCTAAAAAAGATAAAGTTGTGGTACTGGTTACCGGAAATGGCTTAAAAGATGTAGAGAGTGCGAAAAAAGCAGGAGGAGAAGCTTTGGTAATAGATCCCAACTTAAAAGCTGTAAAGGAGACAATGAGTTCAAAGTGAATAATACGGGAAAAAAAGAATTAAACGACCTTCTTCGGAGTCTCATTCAGATTGAAAGTGTAAATCCTCCGGGAAATGAAAACCAAATTGCTGATTTTATAAAGAAGTTTCTCTTAAAAAATAATATCCATTCTGAGTTAGTTCCTTTGGAAGAAGGCAGGAGTTCGGTTATTGTGAAAATTGAAGGAGAAGAGGAGAGAGATATCACTCTTTGCGGGCACATAGATACGGTGAGAGTAAAAGAAGAGGATTGGACAAAACCTGTCTTTGAAGGATTGATCGAAAACGGGAAGATGTATGGTATAGGGGCATCAGATATGAAGGGCGGGGTGGCCGCCATTCTTTATACGGCAGTACTTTTAAAAAGAAGGGGAATTGTACCTAAAAAAACAGTTCAATTAGCTCTTACCGCAGATGAAGAATGGGCATATAGAGGTGCGAAGAATTTAGTTGATGGGGGTTATTTTGACCGGACAGATTTTCTTATTATCACCGAACCTTCCAATCTTCAGGTATCTACCGGGGAAAAAGGAGAGTTGTGGGCAAAAGCTAAATTTTTCGGGAAATCTGCTCATGGCTCAACTCCTGAGGTGGGTGTAAATACAGTCATTCCCGGGAGTGAGTTTGTTATGAATATTACCGAAAGATATGATAAAATATTTGAAGCAGACCCTTTTTGGGGTAAAGTTTCAGTGAATATCGGACAGTTTTACGGTGGAGTACAGGTAAACATTGTCCCTAATTATTCGGAAATACAGTTGGATTTTAGGATAATTTCAGAAGAGGATAAAGAGAAAGTACTAGAATTAATTAGAAAGACCGGTGAGGAGATTGCTAAAAAGTATAAGGTGCGGTTTACGGAAGAGATTTTTAACTATCACTCTCCGATCTTTACCAGTTCGGACAATCCTTATGTAAAAAAGTTTTTGCAGGCAGCCGGAATGAAGGAAGTGATAGTTACCAAATACTGCACTGATGGAGCAACAATCGTTCCGGAAAAGAAGATACCTTTCATTATTTTTGGACCAGGTGATATTGCCCAGGCTCATCAAAACGATGAATATATAGAATTGGAATCTCTTTATCGAGCAGTAGACACGTTTCTAAAATTCTTAATATGACAAAAACCTACCAGGGGACGGTTCTCTGGCAGGTTTTGCGTACAAGTTTATAGGATAGAATTCAGAAGTCAGTAGCCAGAATCCAGAACAATAGTTAATAACTTAAAGCATTTAGAAGATAGGGGTTTGATTCATCGAATCCGCAATAATGTAGGGGCACGATGCATCGTGCCCAAAGGTAATCAAAAGACAATAAAACATGAAGGGCACAATCCATTGTGCCCCTACACCTGAATCCTAATTTCTTTAACGCGATACGAATTACTATTCACTAACGACTATAAAAAGGAGAAAAATAAAAATGATTGATTTGACTATTCATGAAGAACAACTAAAGAGAACCATAGAGAGAGCTAAAGAAAAAAATATAGTTATTCCCACTTTTGAACAGATGAGAAATCCGGAATTTATTCCCGATAAAATCAAAGATAACTTAAAAGATGTAGGATTATGGGACATTAATTCTAACAATCTTTTTCGGATCACCTGGAAGAATGAACCGGTGAAAAAGGGTGGCCAATTCGGAGGAGTTAATTTTTTAGAATTGCCCCCTGAATTAACCGGAGTAAAAGCCAGAATATTCGCTTTAGTGGGCAAATGGTTTCCTACCGGCGCTCATAAAGTCGGAGCTACTTATGGCTGTCTGGTCCCCAGATTGGTTACCGGGCAGTTTGACCCTACTTCCCAGAAAGCAGTATGGCCTTCTACCGGCAATTACTGTCGGGGCGGCGCTTATAATTCTGACCTGCTTTCCTGCGAGTCAATTGCTATCCTGCCGGAAGGGATGAGTAAAGAGCGATTTGAATGGTTATCCAAAGTAGCCGGAGAAGTAATTGCTACTCCCGGAACCGAGAGTAATGTAAAAGAAATTTTCGATAAGACCTGGGAACTAAAAAATACCAGAGATAATGTAGTAATATTTAATCAGTTTGATGAATTTGGCAATCACCTCTGGCATTACGATATTACCGGTCATGCCATGGAAGAGGTCTTATCCCAGACAATGAGTTCAAAAGATAATTATGCAGGAGTAGTTTTAACTACCGGTTCCGCCGGTACCCTGGGTTGCGGAGACTATATGAAAGAAAAATTCCCTCACAGTAAAATAGCCGCCGGTGAAGCCCTGCAATGTCCCACGCTTCTTGCTAATGGTTTTGGTGCTCATCGTATTGAGGGGATAGGAGATAAGCATGTGCCCTGGATTCATAATGCAAAAAATACTGATATGGTTATTGCTGTAGACGATAACAACAGTATGGGGATAGTCCGTCTATTTAATGAGCCCGTTGGTCAGAAATATTTGAACAAAAAAGGTGTTCCCGCAGAAATAATTGAAAAATTACCGCTCATGGGTATCTCCAGTGTAGCCAATATGATTATGGCTATAAAGTTTGCAAAATTTTATGAACTTACTGAAAAAGATATAGTTTTGACTGTCTTTACCGATTCCATGGAGCTCTACGGTTCCCGACTAAAAGAGTTGGAAGAAGAGTTCGGTCCCTATGACGAAACTGATGCAGCTATCGATTTTCATCGTAACCTGCAGGCACTTACTACTGATTATATGCAAGAATTAACCTACTATGATAAGAAAAGAATCCATAACCTCAAATACTTTACCTGGATAGAACAACAGGGAAAAGACTTGGAGGAGTTAGATGCTCAATGGTATGATTATGAGAATTACTGGAGCGGTATTCACCGGCAAGTTGATGAGATAGATAGATTAATTAAGGAATTTAATAAGAGGACCGGTCTTTAAACCAGATTTATTAAATTACTGATTCCCGGTCAGCAAGAAAATGAGCGAATATAATTAAAAAAATGAAATAGGAGGTTTCCAATGCGTAGTTTTTTAGGAAGAGATATCCTTTCTTTAAAGGATTTTGAGAGGGAAGATTTTTTTAGAATTTTTGAGGTTGCTAAAAAATTAGAGCCTATTGCTAAGAATCGTAAAAACAGTAACATTTTGGCTGATAAAACTATGGTAACTGCATTCTATCAACCAAGCACCCGTACCCGCTTATCTCATGAAGCAGCCATGCACCGTCTTGGCGGTCATGTACTTGGTTTCTCGGATGCGAAAATGACCCGAGCAGGTGATTTCTACCAGGAAAGCATTAAAGATACCGTTAAAATGCTGGAATATTACGGTGATGTGATTGTTATGCGTCATTTTCAACAGGGTGCCCCGGCCGAGACAGCAAAATGGGCCAGCGTACCCGTAATTAACGCCGGTGATGGTTGGGGAGAACACCCGACTCAGGTTTTGACAGACCTGTACACCATTCTACAGGAAAAGGGCACTATTGATGGTTTGACTTTCCTCTGTATTGGCGATATGCGTATGCGTACGATGCATTCCATATCATATGCGCTTACCCAATTTGATGCACAGGTTATTTACGTAGCTCCACCTGCAATGTCAATGACGGAAGAATTTAAAGCCGAGTTAAAAAATTACAACTTGCGTTTCAAGGTCGCCGAGCATGTTGCCGATGTTATTAATGAAGCGGATGTTATCTATATGGAACCCGTTGTGCAGGCTGATTACACCGTGTCTCGCGAAGATACGAAATCAGATAAGGGCTTAACTCCGGATAATTACCGGGTAACTCGCGAACTCTTAGAGAAGAAAGCAAAACCCGATTCAATTATATTGCATTCTCTGCCGAGAATGGATGAACTGCCTCCGGATGTCGATATAACCCGACATGCGCGTTATTGGCAGGAAGCCTTTAATGGTGTTGTTTTAAAAATGGCTTTGCTCTCATTAATTCTAGGTGCCGAAGAATAAACTTCTAACACAAGGGAGATGAAAAGAATGAAATTTAGCGAGGTAAATAAATCGATAAAGCGAGTCGATGCTTACGAGAAAGTTACCGGTAAAGCTAAATTTGCTGCTGATTTATTCTTTCCCAATATACTTTATGGTAAAGTTTTACGAAGTAAATATCCCCATGCCCGAATTATAAAGATAAACATCGAAAAAGCTCTGGCTTGTCCGGGTGTGAAAGCGGTTATAACGGCGGACGATATCCCTAATAATGAATTTGGAGTGATTATCCAAAATCAGCAGGTTTTAGCTCGACAGCAGGTTTTGTATATTGGTGATGGTGTTGCTGTTGTTGCTGCTGAGACTAAAGAGGAAGCTGCAAAAGCCCTGGAATTAATTGAAGTAGAATATGAAGAATTACCGGGTATTTTTGATCCGGAAGAATCCGAGAAAAAAGATGCTCCCTTAATCCATCCGGAGTTGGAAAATAATCAGGTGGTTCATCATCGATTAAGAAAAGGGGATATAGAAAAAGGTTTCGCCCAGGCAGAGGTAATACTGGAAAGAGAATATACCACACAATTTGTAGAACACGGCTATATTGAGCCCGAGTCACTCACCGCAGTGCCCCATAAACATAATACTTTAGTGACTATCTATGGTTCAATCCAGAATCCTTTTTCCTGCCGGAATGCGGTAGCCAGCATACTCAAGGTACCTTTAAACAAAGTGAGAATAATTCAGAATCATATGGGTGGATCATTTGGGGGTAAAGACGAAGTTATGTCTTCTATGGCCGCAAGGGCTGCCCTCTTAGCTTTAAAAACCGACCGACCGGTTAAAATGGTTAATACCAGAGATGAGTCAATTCTCGAAAGTTATAAACGTCATCCTTACAAAATGAAATACAAGATAGGCGCCAGCAAAGAAGGTAAACTGGCCGCAATGGAAATTAAGTGTTTAGCTGATAGCGGAGCTTATGCCTGCCAGACTCCCTTTGTTACCTGGCGTTCAGTTGTTCAAGCAACCGGTCCCTACGAGTTACCTAATGTGAAGACAGATACCTATGGATATTACACCAATAATGTATATACCGGAGCCATGAGAGGTTATGGTTCACCCCAGATTATCTTTGCCCAGGAATCATTAATGGACGAACTGGCCGAAGAACTGAAGATGACTCCCCTGGAACTGCGCTTGAAAAATATATACCACAATAATTCTATTACTGCCACCGGACAGAAATTGGATAATCACCAGGTGAGTCTGGAAGAGGTAATTGACAAAGCTGTTGAAGCCAGTAGTTATAAAGAGAAATACAGAGAATACAGCAAACCCCAATCAGGAGACAAAAAAATAGGAATCGGTATGGCTGTCAGTTTCCGAGGCTGCAGTTTGGGTGCTGAGGCAACCGATGCCGCCGGCGCTATAGTTGCCATCCAGCGTGACGGGAGTATTTTAATCTCCTGTGGATTGGCTGAAAATGGCGAAGGCTTAAAGACTGTTTTTACTCAGATAGCTGCTGAAGAATTAGGAGTGGATATTAGAAGAATTAATTATATGGAAGTTGATACTTCGGTCTCCCCTGAAAGTGGTCCTACTGTTGCCTCTCGCAGCACTATATTAGGCGGTAATGCAGTGAAAAATGCTGCTCATCAATTAAAAGAAATACTTGCTGAAATAATTGCAGCTGAATTTAAAATTGGAGTAGATAATTTGGTTTTTAAAAATGAGAATATATATGAAAAAAATAAAGATCAAAAGATTATTTCTTTTGATAAAGTAGTAGATTTAGCCAATAAACAGAGAGTATTTTTATCTGCCTATGGATGGTATAAAGCCCCCGATATTTCCTGGGACGAAGAAATTGGTCAGGGAAGACCATATTTTACCTATGTTTATGGTTGTCAAATAGCCGAAGTGGAAGTTGATACAGCTACCGGCCAGATAGAAGTGTTAAAAATGACTGCTGCCCATGATGTAGGTAGAGCTATTAATCCAGCCTGCCTTAAAGGTCAGATCTACGGTGGAGTAATGATGGGCTTGGGTTATGGTATCATGGAGGAAATAGAAACCGCGAATGGCTACATTAAAAATACTAATTTCGATGAATATTTAATTCCTACAGTAAAAGATATGCCAGAAATTTGTCCGGTTATTGTAGAAAATCCCGACCCTCATGGTCCTTATGGAGCTAAATCTATTGGTGAACCAACTTTGGAACTGGGCGCCCCCGCCATTGCCAACGCAGTAGCTCAGGCAACCGGAAAAAGAATCAGGCATTTACCCCTTAATCTAGAACGGGTCTTGCTGGGATATTCTTTAAGTAAAGGGGGAACAAAGAAATGATATCCTACGAATTTTTAACCACCCAAAAAATAGAAGAGGCCCTAAATTACTTAGGCAAATTTACTAAAGTTCATATATTAGCCGGAGGGACAGATTTGTTGGTTAATCTTTATAAAGAGAGCCCTCGCTTGCCGCATTTTGATTACCTGTTAGATATAAGCAATATTCCAGAATTAAAAGTTATTAATTTAATTAATAATTTTATAGAGATAGGGCCACTGGTGACCCATTCCCGCTTAATTGACGATTCACTTGTTAGAGAATATTTTCCTATTTTAGTAACCGCTGCTCAAACTATAGGTTCAACCCAAATCCGTAACCGCGGCACTATCGGAGGCAATATTTTAAATGCCTCACCGGCAGCAGATCTTTTGCCCCCTCTAATCGCCTTAAGGGCTGAAGTAGAATTAACTTCCAGGAAAGGCAAAAGAGTGTCATCATTAGAAGAATTTTTAGCCGGTCCTTATAAAACTAAAATACAAGCTAATGAATTATTGACTAAAATAAAAATTCCTTTACTTGGTGATAATTATTATACCGATTTTCAAAAAATCGGCCGGAGAAAAGCCCTGTCTATTGCTCGATTAAGTCTTGCCCTGGTTACCAAAATAGATGAAGAAAGTATTTTCCAAGATGCCAGAGTTGTTCCCGGGTCTGCCACGCCTTATCCTCAATCCCTTCCGAAGACCGAAGAGGCTATTAATGGTAAATCGGTATCTAATATTGATTTGGAAGAGATTGGCAAAATAACCAGCAAGGAGATGGTCTCCATTACCGGAGAAAGATGGTCTACTCCCTACAAAAAACCGACTATTGCTGTCCTAATTAAGAGAGCATTGGATAAGATAATCAAGGAGGCAAAAATCAATGACTAAGACTACGGTAACCTTTATGGTTAACGGTAAGGAAGTAATCCTAAAAGTGAACCCCAAAGAACGTTTGATTGATACTTTAAGGGAGCAATTAAAATTAACCGGGACCAAAGAAGGGTGCAGTGTTGGTGAATGTGGAGCCTGCACGGTTATCCTTGACGGGAAGGCAGTTTCTTCCTGCCTGATTCTTACCGGACAGATTGGAGGAAGTGAAGTTTTAACTATCGAAGGGCTGGAAACAGAGGGGAATCTTGATCCTTTACAACAAGCTTTTATTGACTATCATGCCATACAATGTGGTTTTTGTACCCCGGGGATGTTGATGTCCGCCAAGGCCCTGCTTATACATAATCCTCATCCCAGCCGGGAAGAGATTAAAACTGCCTTAGAGGGCAATCTGTGCCGTTGTACCGGTTATGAACAGATTATTGAAGCAATTGAAAGTATAGCGAATGAATAAAATGACAAAAATAGGACAAAAATAGAAAAATAAAAAATACACAAAAATAGGGGTCAGGTCTTCACATTTGACATAAGCTAATCTTAAATTAAACAACTAGTAAGCTTATGTCAAATGTGAAGACCTGACCCCCTTAAAGAAGGAGAGTTATTAAAATGTCTTCTATCTTAATTAAAAATATAAAAGAAATTGTAACTATGGACAGAGAAAGAACCAGATTAAAAAGTTACAGTCTTTTAATTAGAGATAATAAAATTAGTAAAATTGCTCGTGATATAAAAGTTGAAGCTGATGAGATAATTGACGGTTCTGATTATTTCCTTTATCCCGGACTGATTAATACCCATCACCACTTTTACCAAACCTTAACCAGAAATATTCCTCAAGTACAGAATGTAGAGCTATTTAGTTGGTTAAAATATCTTTATCCTATCTGGTCTCGCTTAACCCCCGAAGCGGTTTATTACAGCAGTCTGGTAGCTATGGGAGAACTTCTAAAGACCGGTTGCACTACTGCGGTGGATCAATTCTATGTTTTTCCCAAGGACCAGCCAAAAGAACTGTTAGATGAAGAATTCAGAGCAGCTCAAGAAATTGGCATCCGATTTCATGGAAGTAGAGGTTCTATGTCTTTAAGTGAAAAAGATGGTGGATTACCTCCGGACTCAGTAGTACAGACAGAAGAAGAGATACTGACCGATTCTCAACGGGTTATCGAAAAATTTCATGATTACCAGCCTTTTGCCATGCAAAGAGTGATTTTAGCCCCCTGTTCCCCGTTTTCAGTTACGGAAAATCTTTTAAGAGAATCGATTAAATTAGCCCGAAATTATAAAGTGGGAAGTCATACTCACCTGGCTGAAACCAAAGATGAAGATGAATTTTGCCAGAAAACTTTTGGTCTGCGGCCACTAAAATATATGGAAAAAGTCGGCTGGCTGGGAGATGATGTCTGGTTTGCTCATTGTGTCCATCTGACCGAAAGCGAGATAGACTTATTGGCTGAAACAAGGACAGGAGTAGCTCATTGTCCGGTATCTAATCAAAAACTGGCTTCCGGGGCGGCGAATATTCCTTATATGTTAAAAAAGAAAGTACCGGTGGGATTAGCGGTTGATGGCAGTGCCAGCAATGATTCCTCTAATATGATTGCGGAACTTAAAGCAGCTTTCTTGATGCATCGGTTAATTTATGGTATCTCCGGTATATCCGCCGAAGAAGTGCTGGCTATGGCTACCAATGGCGGCCGTGATGTCCTTAACCAGCCGGAGATCGGCAGCCTGGAAGAAGGGAAAGCGGCGGATATGTTTCTAATTAATACAAAAAGATTAGGATTCGCCGGGGGACTGTCGGATTCTGTTTCTGCTCTGGTAACTTGTGGCGACTCTCAGATTGTAGATATCACTATAGCTAATGGTAAGATTGTAGTTTTCGATGGAAGATTGGTTAATATCCATGAAGATAAGGTGGCGGAAAAAGCCAACAAGATTTCTCAAAAAATGATTGAAGGATAGAGGAGGGGAGAAAAATGCTGATAATCGGAAACGGAACAGTTATTACTTTCGATAAAAAATCCCGGGTTATCTCTAATGGCGGAGTAGTAATCGAGGAAGAAAATGTTGTTGCTATCGGGAAAACAGAAAAATTAATTTCAAAATATCCCGATGCTAAATATAAAGATGTCCAGGGTAAGATAATAATGCCGGGCATGATTAATACCCATATGCATCTTTACAGTACTTTTGCTCGAGGTATGGACCTTAAAACTGACCAGCCGCCCAAAAATTTTGTGGAAATTTTAGAAAAACTATGGTGGAGATTAGACAAGGTTTTAAACGAGGAAGATATATATTGTAGTGCAATTTATGCTCTTTTGGATTGTATCAAGAAAGGAACCACCACTATTTTTGACCATCACGCCAGCAGTAACCTTATCGACGGAAGTTTAGACATAATTACTGAAGCAGTCCGTCAGACCGGTATTCGTGCTAACCTATCTTACGAGGTTTCTGATCGGGATGGTCATGAAAAGGCTTTAGATGGAATTAGAGAAAATGAACGATTTATAAAAAAGGTGCGACAAGAAGGTAATAGCTACCTGGGAGGGATGATCGGACTTCATGCTTCCTTTACTTTGAATAATGAGACTTTATCTGAGGTGGCTGCCCTGGCAGATGAGCTGGGGGTCCCTTTTCATATTCATGTTGCAGAGGGTATAGCAGATTTCTACGAAAGCAAAACCCGGGGCTATAAAGGAGTAGCAGAACGATTAAACCGTTTTCATATCTTGCGACCCGGTACTTTAGCTATTCATGGGGTTCATCTTCAGGAAGAGGAATTGGAAATTTTAAAGAATAATGACAGTTATTTAATTCATAATCCTGAGTCCAATATGGGTAATGCCGTGGGCGCAGCTCCAATCAAGGCTGCCATAGATAAAGGCGTAACGGTAGGTTTAGGAACTGACGGTTATACTTCTGATATGTTTGAAAGTATTAAAGTGGCTAATCTCTTACAAAAACACGAGTCACATAATCCTCAAGCCGGCTGGGAAGAAGTCTTTCAGATGGCTTTCCAGAATAACCGAGAGATAGCTGCCAGATTTTTTGATAAAAATTTAGGCATGCTTCAGGCAGGGGTTCCGGCTGATATTATAGTGGTAAATTACTATCCGCCCACACCTATTACCAGTGGAAATGCTTATTTCCATATTTTATTCGGTATAAGCGGAGATATGGTCGACACCACTATTGTGGGCGGCAAAATATTAATGGAAAACCGGGAGATAAGCGGTTTAGATTATGAAAGAATTACCAGGAGAGTAAAGGAGCAAGCTAAAGATTTTTGGAAACGATTTTAAAAAAAATATTTTAAATTTTTTTTCAAAATTTACTTGACATTATAAAAAATATAAGTATAATTACACAGTGTATAATTAATAATTGTTTAAATGACTTACTAAACTAATGCAACAAACAACAAAACAATCTTTTTCATAATTATACCTCCTTTACAAGCTCGCTTTGTTAGTAGCAAGGCGAGCTTTTTATTTTTTTTTCGTAAAAAAGAGGATTTTTAAAAGTATTTATAGAATAATGAATTATATCTAACTTTTGAATAGAAAAAATAATATTTTTACCAAAGGAGAAAATTATAAAAAAGAAGATAAGTCTTTTCATAATTTTTATAATTGTCTTAAATATATTCTTGTGGCTAAGCAATTTTTCAGTAGATAGTAAGTTTTATGTAGTCAAGGATAAAGAGGGAAATATCGTTCGCTTTACCTCTCAATATCAGATTTCCAGTAAAGAGAAAGCAGTTGGCTGCACCATTACTGAAAAATATGGTCTCCCCAAAACAACAGATCCCTATGGTTTTAATAAAATAGATTGGGAAAAAGCAGAAGCACAAGCAGAAGAAATAAAAAAAGCATTATCTATTGGAAAGGATAAAAATTTGACCTATCCGGAATTTACCCTAGTAGCAACAGCTTATACTCCCCACGAGAGATCCTGCTGGCCTTATGCTGATGGCTTTACCTCGACTAATTATAAAGCCGGATATAGAAGCATAGCTATTGACCCGGAATACGGTATTTTCCACTATGGAGATGTGCTTTACATAGAAGGTTATGGAGTAGGTTTGGCCAATGATTGTGGAAGTGCCATTAAAGGGAATAGGATTGATGTATGTTTCAACTTGGGAGATGAGCAAAAAGCCCTGGACTGGGGTAAGAAAAAAGTAAGAGTATGGGTATTAAGTCGACTTGCAGAAGGTAAATAGTATTCTTTAAATAAAAGAAAAGGTAGTTATATTTAGATAGTTAAAGAAATATTGTGTAAAAAGGAGAAAGTCGATGAAAAAAATTAATTATATATTTGGTTTTTTACTTTTGCTTATGGGAGCGATATTGATATTATCGAACTTTGGGGTAATAGAAATTATTTGGGAGAATTTGTGGCCTTTGTTTTTATTAATACCTGGAATTGTTTTTGAATTGAGTTATTTTATTTACAGGAAGGATGCAGGCCTTCTGGTTCCGGGAGGGATACTTATTACTTATGGCCTCTTATTTTTAGTTAATGTCATCTATGGTTGGCGCTTAATGGAAGATTTATGGCCTATATTTCCTTTGGGTGTTGCAATAGGTTTGCTCCAGCTTTATCTTTCTGGGCGGAGAGAAAAGGGACTCTTGATTCCCATAGGGATATTGGGGGTTATTTCTCTATTTTTCTTAATCAATAATTTATTTTTTATTAATTTTGGGCTTTTAGGGGGAATTGTATTAGTAGTAATCGGAATATGGATTATTTTTAAGAAAACTAGCTAAAATAAATAGGGCACAGCCTATTTATTTTTACTTATCTTTTCTTTCTCTTTCTTAACTCAATACTCAATACTATTTTTATAAATTCTTGCTTTTTACCTGAGCGTTTGGTATATTTATAATTATTATTGTATGATAAAGGAAGAATAAAATCCGGGAAGAATAGCATAAAAATATTCGAAGAGTATGACCATAAACTGACTGATTTGCTGCCTTAGCATTAGTAGACTTTGTAGAATCAAAAACATTTTGCCAGAATAATCGGCGATGTAATAGATAATGCAAAAAATAACCCTGTGAAAAGCAGGCATAAAGAGGAGTAGCTTTGGATAATTCAGAAGGTTATGCAATCGAATTACGCGGAATCGTCAAACGGTTTCCTGGTGTAATTGCCAATAACGGTATCGATCTTAAGGTTCGTCGCGGCGAGATTCACTGCCTTCTCGGAGAGAACGGCGCAGGCAAGACAACTCTAATGCGGGTTCTCTATGGCCTCTATCACCCCGAGGAAGGGGAGATTATCTTAAACGGCCAGCCGGTCCAAATGAACTCTCCGCGGGCTGCACTCAATCACCATATCGGTATGATTCACCAACACTTCCGACTTGTTTCCACACTATCAGTGGAGGAGAACATTGTCCTTGGGTTAGATGAGGGGACCGGCCCTTTTATGAATTTCCGTAAAGCGCGTGCCAAGATTTCAGCAATTGCCAACGAGTATGGTCTATCGGTCGATCCACAAACTAAAATCTGGCAACTAACGGTCGGCCAACAGCAGCGAGTGGAAATCTTGAAGGCGTTGTACCGTGAAGTCGATATCCTAATTATGGACGAACCAACGAGCGTTCTCACCCCCCAGGAAGTCGATCAATTATTTACCACACTGCGTACTTTGGTTGACGATGGGCTAACCATCATCTTCATTACCCACAAGCTCGATGAGGTGATGCAGGTGAGTAACCGGGTGACAGTACTGCGAAAAGGGAAAGTTGTATCAACTCTCCTTACCAACGAAACGGATAAACCTACTTTAGCCAGACTAATGGTCGGCCGTGAGGTGGTCTTTCGGTTGGAGAAGAGCCCAAAAGAACTAAAAGAAAAACTTCTTGATGTAAATGACCTGCATGCACTGAACGACCGTGGACTTCCCGCTCTTCGCGGGGTATCGTTCGATCTCTTCGGTGGAGAAATCCTTGGCGTGGCCGGAGTTTCGGGTAACGGGCAGTACGAACTTGCCGAGGTGCTTACCGGACTGCGTAAGGCAACAAAAGGAAAAGTGTTACTGGCAAAGAAGGAAGTCACCAATTGTTCTGCGCGAGAGATGAACAATCTTAATGTTGCTCACATCCCGGCAGAGAGGATCAGGATGGGTATCGTCCCTGCTATGAGTATTCGCGAGAATCTGATTTTGAAAAAATACCGGTACTCCCCCTTTTCTCACGGGGAGTTTCTCAACTATAAGGAGATTGAGGAGAATGCGCGCCGTGCGATGTCGGACTACCAGATAGCTGCTCCAAGCTGCGAAACGCCCGCTAAGCTCCTATCCGGAGGAAACGTTCAAAAGGTGGTCTTGGCACGCGAACTATCCGAAAACCCTTGTTTGATTGTAGCGGTTCACCCTACCTATGGTCTCGATATTGGCGCTACCGAGCAGGTACGGCAAATACTCCTGGCACAACGGGAACGGGGTGCGGCAACTCTACTTATCTCGGAGGATTTAGAGGAGATTATGACAATGTCTGATCGAATTCTAGTCCTGTTTAACGGTGAGGTGATGGGAATCCTTGAAGCGGAAAGTGCCGACATAGAGGAGATTGGTTTGATGATGGCCGGCACACGGCATAAAGGAGAAAAATTATGAAGATGCGCGTGGGTTTCAAGGTTGAGAGAAGACCGGTTGCATCCGGACGCGTGGTGTTCTTCGTCTCGCTCCTTGCTATTTTTGCGGCGTTCGTGGTGGCGGGAATATTCTTTCAGATTTATGGAGTTTCTCCTATTCGTGCTTATCAGCTGATATTGCGTGGATCACTGGGAAGCAGGTTTGGATTGGCCGAGACAGTGCGTCGAGTGATTCCTCTGTTACTTTGCGGAGTGGGATTAACGATTGCCTTTCGCGCTAACTTTTGGAATATCGGTGCCGAGGGACAGCTTCTTATGGGGGCGGTTGCCGCGGCCGGGGTTGCTCTCTTTAGCGGGTTGCCGGGTCCTCTGCTTTTGCCGGCAATGTTCATTGCCGGGTTTATGGGCGGAGCTGCATGGGGGCTTATTCCTGCTATCTTAAAGGTGATGTTGGGGTTAAATGATGTCATTACCACTTTGATGATGAACTATATTGCCATATACTTCCTTGAGTGGTTAATCCACGGTCCCTGGAAAGGACCCACTGCGCGTGGTTTTGCCTATACCGACACCTTCCAGCAGGCTGCCCGGCTGCCGACCTTTTACAACACACGCATCCACTGGCCTACGTTAATTCTGGGACTTATTCTTGCTGTTGTAATGTATGTGGTAGTTACACGCACTAGAAGCGGGTTTGAGATCCGGGTCGTTGGGGATAATCCTGATGCCGCAAGATTTGCCGGCATCAGTCAACTCAAGACCACCCTGCTGGTCATGCTCATCTCCGGAGGTTTTGCGGGACTGGCCGGAGTGGGTGAAGTTGCAGGGATTCATCTGCGGCTATTAGGGCCGAACAACATTTCAATGGGATATGGTTACACCGCAATAATCGTTGCCTGGCTGGCGCGGCGTAATCCCTTGGCCGTTATAGTAACCGCACTTCTATTCGGTGTTATCATGACCGGAGGGGACGTAATTAAAGTATCGCTTGGACTGCCGTTCCAATTGATTAACGTATTTAACGGATTAATATTATTTTTCCTTATCGGAAGTGAAATTCTTCTTCGTTACAGAATATCTTTTTTATTGAGGAGGTAATTATGGGCTGGGAAACATGGGTAATTACAACGCTCAGTCGCTCTCTTGCTTACGGGACACCACTTCTTTTGGGAACACTTGGTGAAATCTACGCAGAGCGTTCCGGTGTCCTGAACCTTGGAGTTGAAGGGATGATGATTATGGGGGCTTATTCTGCCTTTACTACCGCCTATATAACTGGAAATCCATGGTTGGGAATACTGGCAGGGGCAGTCGTAGGTGGTGCCTTTTCTTTAATACACGCTTTTACCAGTGTGACCCTAAAGGCGAACCAGGTAGTCTCCGGGCTCTCTCTCACTATGCTCGGACTTGGTCTTTCAGGTGTTCTGGGACGGGGGTGGGAAGGGAAACCACTTCCAGTTCCGCTTCCCAAAATCACCATTTCCGCCTTATCCAATATTCCTTTTTTAGGACCGATTCTTTTTAAAGGGCAGAACCTAATCGTCTATCTGACCATCTTACTTGTTCCTTTGTTGTGGTATATCCTTTATCGTACACGAATTGGTATCACCATCCGTTCCGTGGGAGAGAGCCCGGCTACTGCCGATTCTTTGGGAATAAACGTTAACCGGGTTCGGTACATGTGTGTTCTTCTGGGCGGGGTTCTCGCCGGTATGGCTGGAGGATACCTTTCGGTTGCTTACCGGCCGGCATGGACTGAGGGGATGACTGCGGGAATGGGGTGGATCGTAATTGCCTTAACGATATTTGCTTTCTGGAATCCGGCTTACGGTATGCTGGGAGCCTACTTATTTGCAGCTCTTTACCACTTGTCTTACCGCCTGCAGCCGTGGGTATCGCCGGAACTGCTTAAAGCGATGCCATATGCATTTGCAATTATAATTTTAATCTTTGTGTCTCGCGGGACACTGCAAAAACGGATGGGGGCGCCGGCCGCACTAACCTTGCCCTACACCAGAGGCGAGGAGTGAGTTCGGATACCCTCACCCGAGTTGTTTGCTTTTTTCTGGGTGCGTAATCGACAAAAATAAGAGGAGGTGAGATGTTTAATCCTAAACCGATCGGCATTTTGGATAGTTAGTACTGCACTATCCAAAATATAGGTTAAAGTAAGCAGTAAAATTTCTGAAAATAAAAAAGGCTGTTTGGACAGCCTAATAAAGGAGGTTACGAAATGTCTATTCAACGAATTAAAGTTGTGTTAATAATTGTGTTACTGATAGTGGCCATCTTCAGCCTTGCTTCAGTAGTTATGGCCAAGGAGTATGTTCCCGGTACACCGCTTAAGGTGGGATTCATCTATGTCGGGCCTATAGGTGACCTGGGTTGGAGTTATGCGCACGATGAGGCGCGGAGGATCTGTGAGGATACCTTCCCCTGGCTGGAAACGGTCTATGTAGAGAGTGTCGCCGAGGGAAACGAGGGGCTTTACATCGATAAACTGATCGTGGAAGAGGGTTGTGACGTTGTCTTAACTACTAGCTTCGGCTTTATGGATGGAACGCTGATTTCAGCGCAGAAGTACCCGGATAAGATCTTTGCCCATTGCTCCGGGTTCAAACGTAATCCCAATATGATGACCTATATGGCCGATTTCTATCAAATTTACTACCTGAATGGGTTGATTGCCGGAGCGCTCACCAAAACAAACAAGACTGCATACGTTGGCGCTTTCCCAATTCCCGAACTAAAGCGTCACATGGGCGCGTTCGCTGTGGGTGTGCGGGAGGCTAAACCCAAGGCTGAGGTGCATATACGCTGGATCTATGAGTGGTTCAGTCCTACAGCGGCCAAGGAAGCTACCGAGGCATTGATTGCCGACGGATGCGATGTGTTTGCTTTCACTGAAGATTCACCAACAGTCGTACAGGTGGCTGCGGAAAGCGGCTTCCCTTCCTTTGGGCATTATTCCCCGATGTATCAGTTCAGCCCCGAACATGTTGTCTCCGGACAGATTGCGCATTGGGAGGCAATTTACCTTGACTTCCTGGCAAAGATTTACGCAGGTGCGTATACGGCGCACAACCTTGCTGATGTTGACTACTGGTGGCTGCTGAAGGAAAAAGCAGTTGAGATAGGAGCCAAACCCGGAATGTTGATAAATCCCGCTCATGAGAAAGAACTAAAAGGGATCAACCTCAACGATCCTGTTCTGGGAATGATCAGTGTTTATGACCTGGTTATGAAGCGGTTGGAGCAGATGGCTGATCCGTCGATGGTCTTCGATCCGTTTAATGGTCCGATATACGACCGCGACGGGAACCTGAAAGTTCCGGCGGGCTTACGTTTATCAATGTTTGAATTAACCACTATGGATTGGGCAGTGGATGGCATCGTTGGTCCCTGGGAATAGAATAGGAGAAGCTAAATTCGGGCGGCGACCTTCACTGAAAGAGGGTAGCCGCCCTTTTTTTATTCCTTCTCCATGTTTTTAAAAGCTTCCAGGCAAATATCAGTCATCCGGTGAAATATGGGATTTATTTTTTCTTCATCAGTAATAACTTTCCGAGTAAGGTGATTGGCTACCACAGTAAGTATGGTCCCTACTTTAACTTTTCGGAGGTAACCGATAGTAAAAAGGGCGGAAGATTCATTTTCTACACTTAAAACATTGGAATCAATCCATACTTGCTCTCTTTTCAAAAAGTCAGGGTCGGTAAATACCGAACCTTTATAAAAGGCATCATGACTCATAATTATTCCTATATGTGATTTCTGATTTTTTCCCCGGGCTGCTTTTATGAGGGCGTCTACAATATCTATATCCGCAACAGCCGGGAATTCAATCGGTATATATTCAACCGATGTACCCTCCAATCTTACTGCTGAGGTGGGGATTATAATATCCCCCAGATTTATTTTTTTTTGCAGAGCTCCCGTGGTACCAAGGCGAGCCAAATGTTTTGCCCCGGACATAATGAGTTCTTCCAGAGCAATGGCTGCGGAAGGGCAGCCCATGCCGGTTGAGGTAACACTTACTCTTAATCCTTTATATTTTCCGGTGTAGGTTATATATTCACGACTTTGAGCAATTAATTGAGGATTCTCGAAATGTTCAGCTATCAGATGACAACGGCCGGGGTCACCCGGCATTATAACAAATTCTCCTATTTGGCCTGGTTCTATCTGAAGATGATGCATCTTTTTCATATTTCTTCCTCCTCTCGCTCTTAAAGATCTACCAAAGCTCCGGCAGCGATGGTTATTGCCTTATCGATACTTTTTTGCAGCTCGTCTTTTGTACCTTTTTTGCCGGTGATTAAATTTCCTGCAACCACGAGTATTGCACCCACTTGTACTTTCCTCAGAGAGCCTATAACAAAAAGTGTTGACGATTCGTTTTCAATAGCTAAAACTCCCGCTTCAGCCCAGATGGCGACTCTTTTTTTATAATCTCCGAAGGCAAAAGGGGATTCCATATAAAAGGCATCGTGGGTTCTGATTATTCCCAAACTATAGTCAGTGTTTTCCTTTTTAGCCCGATTTCGCAGGGCAGTAACAGTGCGATAATCTGCTACTGCTGGGTATTCTATGGGGACGTATTCTTTAGAGGCCCCATCCCCTCGAACCGCTCCGGTTGCAATGATTATATCTCCGGGGTTAATTTGAGAAGAAAGGGAGCCGCAGGTTCCCACTCTGATGAAATATTTGCATCCTATATTGGTTAGTTCTTCAATGGCTACTGCAGCTGACATACAACCAATTCCGGTGGAGCAGACTGCCACGGGTTTATTTTCGTAACTGCCGTTATAAATATGAAATTCTCTATTGTCTACAATTTTTACAGAATCATGAAAAAATTTTGTCCCTATATAGTTTGCTCTTTCGATATCTCCGGGCAGTAAGACCGCTTTATTCACTTCGTCTTTCTTGCATCTTATGTGGTATTGTACTTGTTCCAATTCCCTCACTCCTTTAAATGATTAATGATTCAGGGACGGTTCTGTGCACCACTATATTTATATTTGAATATTGTTTCCTGTAATATGTTTTATGATAATCTATTTTAAAAACCCCGTCAATTAAAAAAATAGGGACACATCCCATTTTCCTAATCGAGGAAAATGGGATGTGTCCCTATTTTTTTAATTATATTCTATTGTTAACAGGTGGAAGCTGGGCCGCTATAGGGGTAGACTGAAAATCCTCTCTGAAGAAAAAAGTTAGAATAGTCAATCTTGAAACCCTCATATTGATCTATTAAACTTCTATCTGCAATAAAATCAACATTGTTTTTTGAGTAGATTTTGTCATTTTCTTTTTGCTCATCCAGAGCAAGATTAAATCTTGGGCCGCCTCAACCAATTCCTGCTAAAAATATTCTTATTTTTTTGCTTGTCAAATTTTTTTCTTTTAAAACTTTTTTTATTTCATCTAAAGCTTTGTTAGTTATATTTATATTCATTTTTTCCTTCCTAAATAATTAAAATATTTTTTCAACATTAGTGCGTGAATATGATAATACTATATATGAGTAAATTTGTCAACATTAACTTTAAATTAATTTTAAATTTTAGAAAGGTATCTATTTTAAATTATTCGTATTTTTCTTCCCGAAGAAACTTTTATTATTTTCCCAATGATTTGGCTGGAAGTAAATCCTTGCTGAAACAATAGCTCTTTTGCTTTTTCTGCTTGTTCAGGGCATATAGATAACAGTAACCCTCCGGAGGTTTGAGCATCATAAAGGATGATTTCCTGTTCTTTGGTAATGACTGGCTTTTTTTCTACCGAGCAAGAATAAATTTCTTGATTTTTTCTTGTCCCACCCGGAATCATTCCCAAAGAAATATATTTATCCAGGCCATCTATTACAGGAATATCATTAATCCACAATTCTGCTCCCAAATTATTTTTAGTCAACATTTCACTTAAATGTCCGATCAGACCAAAACCGGTGATATCAGTCAGGCCGTGGATGGGTAATTTTAATAATTCTTCAGAAAGCTGATTTAGCTTGGTCATCCAAAAAGTAGCTTCTTTTACAGCCGTTGGTTCGGCAACATCACCTTTAAGGGCAGTAGATAATATTCCCGTACCCAAGGGTTTGGTTAATATCAGTAAATCTCCTTCCCGGGAAGTATCATTATAAATAATATCTTGAGGGGAGATTAATCCCACCACAGCCAATCCATATTTTGGTTCTTTATCCTTTATGGTATGTCCGCCCACCAAAATAGCTCCGGCTTCCGCAACTTTATCTGCCCCTCCTTCCAAGATAAGCCCAAGATCATTTAATCTATCTTCGGGAAAGGCAACTATATTTAAAGCCATCAAAGGATTTGCTCCCATAGCAAAGACATCACTTAAGGCGTTCGCTGCTGCAATTTGTCCAAAAGTATACGGGTCATCAACTATCGGCGTAATGACATCCAGGGTAAAAATAATGGCCTGATTATCATTTAATCGATAAACTGCCGCATCTTCATATTTATCAAATCCGGCCAATAGATTATTATCTTTTAAAACATTAATTTTTTTTAAGACCTCACCGAGATCTTTAGGATTTAATTTGGCTGCTCATCCGGCAGCAGAAACCATTTGGGTTAATTTCCTTTTGTCTGTCAAACTTTTTCTGCCTCCTTTCTGATAGGTTAATTAGCAAAGTTTAGTTTTTAATATTCTAACATTTTCTTTGCGTTGAGTAATTTTTTCCTCGTCCATTTTATTAAGCAGAGGAATAATATATTTTCGGCTCATTCCTCCCAGCAATTCCCTTACCTGGGCGATAGAGATAGAGTTATTTATTTTTAAAAAATCTATTAATTTGTCTTTCATAATATCATAATTCTTGCTTTCAAGTAAAATTCCGTCACTTAATTTAATAATTTCTCCTTCTTGAATTAAAAAATCTATTACTGGTTTGCTCCCGGCAATCTGAGAAGTAAGAGTTTTTTCGTTAGGAGGATTGGCGGAGTTATCATTCAGGAATTTTAATATTTTAGAAATTAATATTTTTTGTTGTGAGGAAATCTTGGGTTCGCGAGAGGGTAAAAATATTATTCCTTTTTTTAAGCTTATCTTATCCATATTGATTAGAGAATTTAACAGGTTATTGAATATTTCCGGTTTTAAATAATAGAAATAACTTTGAAATTTATTCAAGGGAAAACCATTTTGCAAAGGGAAAAGCTCGAATTCCTGATTTAGTTTGTTCAGAAATTTTATTTTCTGCTCCTGCCAGTAGTTTTTTTCAATTAGCCAGTAATTGGTAGTGATTATTTTTCCTTCCTTTTCCAGTAATTCAACAACTTCCCGAATTTCTAAATCAGTATAACTGCTATTAATTAATAAACTATCTTTTTTTACAAAAATATTTTTTTCCAATTCAGTTAAAACTGATTCTCTCAAGTCAAATTTTGTTCTTCTTTGTAAAAAATGAAGGATATTTTTATCTTTAAAATGGTGTTTGCGGGCTAAGGGGTCGATAATTTGCCCCCCGCCAATGGTTTTAGGAGGACTGGGTATCCTCAAAATAAAGCGGTCTTTCAAATAAGTTACCAGCGGTTCTTTAAAGCGGAGCTGAGCAAATCCTGTTTCGCCGGGTTGAAGGGACTTCGTTTCGGGAAAAAATACTTTAGCTAAAACCTCTTTGGTTCCGGTGAAGAAAACTACTTCCTGTCTGTCTGTCAAAGAATATTTTTTAAGCTGTGGAAGAAGTTGTATCCGGGCATCTATATTCTTGCTGGCCTTAATCTGTTTGGTTCCGAAGACAATGTCTCCCCTGTGCAGTTCATTTTTTTCCATCCCGACTAAATTAAGAGCTGCCCTGCTTCCCGGAAAAGCTATTTCTGTTTTTTCTTTGTAGGTCTGCAAATTTCTAAGGCGGGTTTTTTTACAAGAAGGGAAAATGGTTACTTCCATCCCCTGATGGAGAGTTCCCCCTATCAAAGTGCCGGTAACCACTGTACCGCTTCCTTTAATATTAAAGACCCGGTCGATGAATAATCTTGGTTTTTCAATATCTTTTTTTGGTTTCATTAGGGGGATTAAATCCTGGATAGTTGATTTTATCTGGTCAATTCCTATATTTTTTACCGTACTTACTTTTACTATGGGCGCATTAAAGAGGGTGGTGTTTTTTAACCTCTCTTTAATCTGTTTTTCTACGAAATTTAATCTGGTTTGGTCTACCAAATCGATTTTGTTTATGGCGACGATGCCGTATTTTATGTCAAGCAAATCTATAATTTGGAAATGTTCTTCGGTCTGGGGCATCCAACCTTCGTTGGCGTCAATAACTAAAATAACCGCATCTATCCCGGTTGCCCCGGCTATCATATTTTTTATCAGGTTTTCATGGCCGGGCACATCGACTATTCCGACTTTTTCTCCGGAAGGAAGCTTCATCCAGGCAAATCCTAAGTCAATAGTCATACCCCTTTCTTTTTCTTCGGGTAGGCGATCAGTATCTATAGAAGTTAGAGCATAGATTAAAGCAGTTTTGCCATGGTCAATATGGCCTGCTGTGCCAAAAACAAACATAAAAACCTCTTTTTATTTCATTTTGGAATAGACCGATGTAATGATTTTTATTACTAAATTGTCCGAAGAAGGGTCAATACAGCGAGGGTCCAGGATAAAAAAATCTTTTTCTATTCTTCCCAGAAGGGGAGAGCTGAATAAACGTAATTCTTTAGAAAAAATTTCCACCGGACATGGGGGTTTTGTAATTATTAATCTGGTGGGCAAAGTTTGCCCGGGCAAAGAACCCCCTCCTACAGCAGTTTGTCCTTCTTTGGTAAATGCCGGGATATCTTCTTTTTTCAGTTTTTGACAAATATTTTGACTTCGTGTAGCAATTTTATCTAAGGGGCAGGAAATCATTTTCCAGATGGGAATTTCGTTTACCGCCTCACCGTTAAGATAAGATAGTAAAATTTTCTGAAGGATAGTCAAAGTTATCTTGCCCACTCTAAGCGTACGGAATAGGGGGTGCTGCGAAATTTTTTTAAGATAAATTTCTTTTCCGCAAATAACCCCTCCCTGGGGACCTCCCAGGAGCTTATCTGTACTAAAACAGACAATATCAGCACCTGCTCTAATATTTTCTTGAACAGTCGGTTCGTGTTTTAATCCAAAATCTTCGGTATTTAAAAATGTTCCGCTGCCCAAGTCCACTACTACCGGTAAATTATATTTTTTCCCTATTTTTTTAAGTTCTTTAATTTCGACTTGATGGACAAAACCATTAATATTAAAATTGCTTTGATGAACTTTTAGTATTAAAGCAGTATTATCATTGATTGCTTTTTCGTAATCATCAATAAAGGTCTGATTAGTGGTGCCTACTTCCCGAAGGCAAGCTCCACTTTGTTCTAATATTTCCGGAATACGGAAACCTCCTCCAATTTGAACCAATTCTCCTCTGGAGACAATTACTTCTTTATTTTTGGCCAGAGCATTCAGTGTCAAAAATATTGCGCCGGCGTTATTGTTAACCACTAAACTTTTTTCTGAATGACTGAGGCTGCAAAGTAATTTTTCGACAATTTCTCCTCTTTTTCCTCTGTTGCCTTCAGCAAGGTCATATTCCAGGTTGGTATAACCCTGCAAAGAGTTTTGAACAGCTGCAAGCATCTCTTTGCCAAGCGGTGCTCTTCCCAGGTTAGTATGTAGAATTACTCCGGTGCCGTTTATTACTCCCTGTAAATAAGATTGATTTTCTTTTTCTAAATATTCTTTAATTTTATCTATCCTTTCTTTCGCTGAATACAGACAGCCATTTTTACGTGCAGTTATCTTCTCTTCAGAGATAACTTTTCTTACAGTTTGAGTAAGTATTTTTCGGGAATGTTTTATCATTAAAGGTTGTAAATTTTTATTTTGCAGGATTATTTCTACGCTGGGGATTTTTGAAAGTAATAAATTTAAATTATTATTGTTCGTATCTACAATATTTTTCAATTGGTAAGTTTATCTCCTTTGGTGGTTTTTGAAGATAAAAATTAATGGCGGGAGGGGTAGGAATCGAACCCACCGCGGCAATTATGGTTAATTACCGCCCACGGATTTGAAGTCCGCAAGGCCCACCAGAGCCTATCCGCTCCCTTTCAATTTAACTTTTTAAGATATTTCTATTTTAATTATAAATTGTATTGCAAGACTTTACAAGAGGATATATAACAGTATCGAGTAGAAAACAGTATCGAGTATATAGTATCGAGTATCGAGTCAAGAAAGAAAGAAAAGGAAAAGAAAGATTAAAGATGGTATCTAGCAAAAACAGTATCGAGTCAAGAATAGCGTGGAGCGTATAGCGCTTAGATACGGGCGAGAAGTGTATTAGCTGTCAGTAGTAGGGGCAGACCTTGTGTCTGCCCATTAGAATAAAGAAATTATTATTTTTTATATTTATCTAACTATCCACCAAAGTTTACATTAATAAAAATTTGAGCTTTTTGAAAAATATTATTTATAATAAATTATTCTTTTTTATTTTAGAAAAAAAAGAGGAATTTTGCTTATTATGTAGAATATATATAAAGGAATATAATTTTGATAATTAAGAAAAATTAATTTGCTAATTATAGGCAATAAATGCATAAAAGAAAGGAAAGTTGGTATGAAAATAGGATTATACAATCTGGTTTCAGAGGTACATAATGAAGAATATATTAATAGTACTTTGCAAGGTTTTTTAGCAGATATTGAAGAAAAATTAGGTGAAAAGTGTGAGAATATAACCTTGGAAGATTTTAACCGGAATGAATATTTTTCACTTATCTTTGTTAAATCCGGGGGAGTTGAGGGGAAGTTCAAACAAATTTTTAAACAAGTCAAGGGACCTTACCTGCTTTTATCCGGCGGATTGCATAATTCTTTTGCTGCCTCTTTGGAGATTGCTTCCTTTTTAAAACAGAATGGGGAAAAAGTAGAAATAATCCACGGAGATAGTGATTATATTGCCAGAAGAATAAAAGAGTTAAGGAAAATATTTAAAACGAAAAATAGATTAGCCTCAACTAAATTAGGTGTTATCGGGAAGCCGTCCGATTGGCTTATAGCCAGCGATGTAGACTATAAGAAAATAAAGGACACTTTAGGAATTTCATTAATAGATGTTGAAATGGGCGAACTGGTCAAAGAAATAGACCAGAGCCGCCAATTTACTCATCCAAAAATAGAAGAGGTTAAAAATAAAGGGTTTGATAGTAAATCAATCGACGGAGCATTGAAAATTTATAGCGGATTTAAAGCGATTGTAAACAAATATAAATTTGACGGCATTACCGTAAGATGTTTTGACCTGCTGGAAATTTATAAAAATACCGGTTGCCTCGGTCTTTCCCTGTTAAATGATGAAGGTATTGTGGCCGGTTGTGAAGGCGATATTCCCGCTCTTATATCTATGGTTATTCTGCATTATTTAACTGATGAACCAGTTTTTATGGCAAACCCTTCCAGTATTGATATTGACAAAAATGAAATAATTTTAGCTCACTGTACCTTACCCTTAAATATGCCTGATGAATTTTATTTAAAAACTCACTTCGAATCAGATTTGGGAGTAGGGATAAAGGGAAACATTAAAGAAGAGGAGGCTACTATCTTTAAACTTTCTCGAGATGGCAAAGAATATTTCGTGTCCGGAGGAGAAATAATTGAAAATCTAAATAATGAGAATTTATGTAGAACCCAAATAAGATTTAAAATGAATGAGAGTGTTAAATATTTTTTGCAAAATTCTCTGGGAAATCATCATTTGATCTGCAAAGGAGACCGCAGTGAGTTGATAAGAGAATTCTTTAAATGGTAAAATAATGATATAAAATAATCATGCAAACAATTTAGGTCATGTAAAAAATGGAGTGTGTTGTCCCTATTTTTTAAGGAGGAGAATTATGGGAGATATCATGAGGCCGGTTCCCTTTAAGCAGTTACTTTATTGGATAACTGAAGAATATTGTTCGCAATGGACAATTTTTGGAATACCTGAATCTCAATTTTTTATTAAAGAAAATGGAAAAAATATTCAGATATTTAACGAAAGTTGTGCTACCCCTGTAGGACCGGCAGCAGGTCCTCATACCCAGTTGACTCAAAACATTATCGCTGCCTATCTGGTGGGGGGACGCTTTTTTGAGCTAAAGACCGTACAAAAACTTGATAGCCTGCAATTTGAGAAACCTTGTATTGATGCACGAGATGAGGGCTATAATACCGAATGGTCTACCGAACTTTCCCTGGAGCAGGCATATGACGAATATATTAAAGCCTGGATAATACTTCACTTCATAGAAGCAGTTTTTGATATGCAGGTTACTGCAAAACAATCTTTTATTTTTAATATGAGCGTTGGCTACGACCTGGAGGGAATTAAAACTCCCGGCATGGATTCGTTTATTAATAGTTTAGCCGATGCCTCCGAACATCCCTTATTCAAGCGTTACTTGGAAGAATTAAGTTCTTTTATTCGGGGTACAAACTTTTCAGAAGTTCTTCACCTTAAAGGAAAGGTTAAAAACTTGGAAAATGTTTCCAGTGTAATTTCACCTCATATCGCCCGGTCCGTGACTCTCTCTACCATGCACGGATGCCCCCCTAAAGAGATAGAATCTATCTGTAAATATCTTATGAAAGAAAAAAGACTCCACACTTTCGTAAAATTAAACCCGACCCTCCTTGGCTATAAATTAGTTAGAAAAATATTGAATGAGCTTGGATTTAATTATATAAATATTAAAGAATCTACTTTTACCAATGACTTGCAGTGGGATGATGCTATAGGGATGCTTAAACGGCTTTCTAAAGCAGCTGCTGAATGTGGCCGTAATTTTGGAGTAAAACTTTCCAATACGCTGGGAACAGTAAATACCCTGGGTGTCCTTCCGGGAGAGGAAATGTACTTATCAGGACGTATCCTCTTTCCTCTTACTATAACTTTAGCTTCTCGTTTGTCGCGTGAGTTTAATGGAACCCTACCTATATCTTACTCGGGAGGGGCGTCTCAGCTAAATATCCTTCAGGTTTTTGAAACCGGAATTAAACCGATTACCATAGCCACTGACCTCTTAAAACCGGGCGGTTATATGAGAATGGCAGGAATAGCCCGAAAATTAGAGCCAATAGTTGAAGAGAAAAGCCAGCCCGAGGTCATCGATGTAGAAAAACTCGAACGGTTAGCTGAAGAAGCCCTTCGGGAGAATTATTACCGGAAAGATTGGAGAGGTGCGAAGAAAGTTTTTATTGACCGGGAATTACCTTTAACCGACTGCTATATTGCACCCTGTGTTCTCTCCTGTCCCATCCGCCAGGATATTCCGGAGTATATTCGGCTCGCGGGGGATGGACAATATGATAAGGCTTTGGAACTCATCTATTTAAAAAATCCTCTTCCTAATATAACCGGGCACATCTGCGATCATCAATGCATGTACAACTGCACCCGTCTTGACTATGAAGGGGCGGTTAGTATTCGCGAGGTTAAGAGGATTGCTGCTGAGCAGGGAAAAATCACCTACGATACTAAAAGCCATATTACTGCTGAACAGCTGGATATAAAGGTTGCTGTTATCGGAGCAGGACCGGCGGGATTATCTGCAGCTTACTTTCTGGCTAAAAACGGATTTATGGTGACTGTATTTGAAAAACAGGATTCTCCCGGTGGTGTAATAACCCATGTACTGCCTAATTTCAGAATTCCAACATCTGCTATCGAAAAAGATATTTCTATTATTAAAGCACTTGGCGTGGATTTTAAATTTGGAGTATTAGAAGATTTTTCTATTAATGATTTAAATAACCAAGGATATAAATATATTTTTATCGGAATCGGTGCGGAAGTTTCAAGGAAACTGCAACTAACCGGTGATAATAATAATGTCTATGAAACACTGGATTTTTTAAGGTCTTTTAACCAAGATTCAGCGGCACTTAATATTGGTCGGTGTGTTGCGATAATAGGAGGAGGGAATACCGCAGTAGACAGCGCACGGGCAGCCTTAAAAGTAGGCGGAGTCGAGAAGGTCTTTATAATTTACCGCCGCACTGAAGATGAAATGCCGGCAGACAGGGAAGAGTATGAGCGAGCCCTTGAAGAAGGAGTTATTTTCAAACCCCTCTTACTACCGGAATCGTTTTCCAATGACGGTATTCTAAAATGCCGCCGAATGATTTTGGGCGAACCTGATTCCAGCGGCCGCCGGCGTCCTGTCTCCACTGAGGAGACTGAGGAGATAGCTGTAGATTCTGTAATCAGTGCTATCGGGGAGTATACCGATTCCAAATTTTTATCAGCATGCGGGTTAAGGATTGAAAAAAACAACAGGCCGCATGCAAACCCGGAAACCCTTGAAACTAATCTTAAAAATGTTTTTATAGGTGGAGACGCACTTCGCGGTCCTTCAACCGTGGTTGAATCCATCGCCGATGCACGAAAGGCGGCAGAAACTATTGCTAAAAGGGAAATATCAGGTTGGGAAAATTTAGATAAAGATTTTAATCTGGGCTTTGATAGGAAACAGCAAATTCCAGAGATTTATAACAAAAAAAGCCGTCTTACCCTTCTAAAAATATCCGAAGATGACAGGGTAATAGCTGAGAATGAAGCAGAGCGGTGTCTTGAGTGCAATGTTATCTGTAATAAATGTGTGGATGTCTGTCCAAACCGGGCAAATATTGCGGTCGAGATTGATAAGAAAGAAGGCTTTCAAGATGCTTATCAGATTCTTCATCTTGATGCATTATGCAATGAATGTGGAAACTGCGCTACATTTTGCCCCTATGATGGTAAACCATACAAAGACAAGCTAACTCTTTTCACTATTATGGAGGACTTTAAGAACAGCACTAATAATGGATTTATAGTTACTGATTTCAAGGAAAGCCAGTTGGTAACTTTAAGGTTTCAGGATAATCTGTGGAAATTAAAACTCAATAAAGACGGCAAATTGATTCCTGCAGATTATGAATATTCAAAAGATTATAATATTAAAGAGTTTAAAAAGATCAGCGTAATAGTAAACACTGTTCTAAAAAATTATAGTTATTTAATTGAAAGCTAGGAGGTGGAGGATTTATGCACCAGAGAACCGTCCCCTGTCAGTTTTTTGCTCCGCAGAAAATAGAGGAAGCACTAGAAATTTTATCCCGATACGAAAAAGAAATAAAAGTAATTGCCGGGGGGACTGACTTATTAGTTCAATATTATGACCGGCTTTATGAGATAAGCAATTGGTTAGATTTAAAAAATATTATAGAATTAAAAGAAATTAAAATACATCAGAATCAAATGGAAATTGGAGCGATGGTCACCCACGCCCAATTAGAAAAGTCCGAAGATATTAAAAAATATTTTCCGGTTTTAAATAAGGCAGCCGCAGATATCGGCTCTCCTCAGATAAGAAATAGAGGAACTATCGGAGGAAATATTGTTAATGCCTCTCCGGCCGGTGACCTCTTAGCTCCTTTAATGGCTTATAAGGCGAAATTTAAATTACTCTCCGTTCAGAAAGAAGCGCTAATTTCAGCGGAAGAATTTTTTATCGGGCCTAAAAAAACTATCTTGGAGCCAGCTCAATTATTAACCCGGATAATTCTTCCCCTGCCGTCTGAAAGGACTTACGGCTGTTGGATAAAAATCGGTAAGAGAAAAGCTTTAATTATTGCTACCATTACCCTTGCTCTGGTAGTAGAAATGGCTGAAGACAATAAGACCGTTAAAGATGTAAGAACCTGCCTTGGCTCTGTTGCCCCGACCCCCATTGAAATTAAAGAAGTGAAAAAGAAGATGGCGGGGAAGAAATTTGATCAATTAGATTTTACCGAATTAGGTCAGATAGTAGAAGATAAGATTTCTCCTATTGATGATATCCGGGGAACCAGAGAATACCGTAAAGATGTAGCCAAAAAAATTATGATTAATGCACTCGAAGAGATAGATTTAGCCCGAACCGGGAGGCCGCATAATGAATAAATTAATCATAGAATTAACCATTAATAATAAGAAAAGAAAAGCAGAAACTACACCCTCGACCCGTTTGCTGGATTTAATAAGAGATGACCTGCATCTAATCGGAACCAAGGAAGGATGCGGGAAAGGTGAATGTGGAGCTTGCACGGTAATTATGAATGGTGAATTAGTAGCTTCCTGTTTAGTGTTGGCACCTCAGGCCGATGGGGCAGTTATCACCACCATTGAAGGCATAGGAAAAGACGGACATTTAGATCCAATTCAAGAAGCTTTCATAGAGACCGGAGCAGTTCAGTGCGGATTCTGTACTCCGGGAATGATTTTGGCTGCCAAAAAACTACTCGAAGAAAATCCTCATCCCGATGAAGAAGAAATTAAGCGGGGTATCTCAGGAAATCTCTGCCGCTGTACCGGTTATCAAAAAATATTAAATGCGGTTAAATTGGCTGCAGATAGATTATCGAGCAGAGATAGCGAAAGGGGTGAAAAAGATGTCTAAAAAATATGTAGGTAAAAATATTTTCAAAGTAGACGCTCAGGATAAAGTAACCGGCAAGGCTATATATTCTGACGATATCTATTTTGATGACATGCTATATCTTAAAATTAAAAGAGCTGTTCACCCCCATGCCTATCTTCGCCGAATAGATATAAGTAAAGCGCAAGAATTACCGGGAGTAGTTAGGATAATTACTGCGGCTGATATTCCTGAAGTGAAAAATTTTGGTTTAATCATCAAAGACCAACCGGTTCTTATCGGTATTGGCCACAAAATGCGTTATATGGGAGATGCCCTGGCTATTGTTATTGCCGAAACCAAAGAAATAGCTTCTAAAGCAGTAAACTTGATCGAAGTGGAAGTAGAGGAGTTAGAGATAGTATCTGATCCTCTCCGGGCTATGGAGAAAGATGCTCCTATTATTCATCAAGATAGCAATATCCTGGCAACCCATTACCTGGAAAAAGGTGATATAGAAAAAGGTTTTGCAGAAGCGGATGTGATTGTAGAAAATGAATACAAAACAAGTTTTTTAGACCAGGTTCCTCTTCAGGTCGAAGCTGGGGTTGGTGTTTTTGATGCGGGAACTGATACAATTAAACTTTGGGCAGTCACCCAGTGGCTTCATGATACTCAAGCGGATATTGCCCAATCTTTGGGCTTACCCAAAGAAAAAATAAGGATAATTCAACCGGTTATCGGAGGCGCTTTTGGTAAAAAGGAAGATATCTCTGTGCACATACATCTTGCTTTAGCAGCTATGGAAACTAAAAGACCGGTAAAATTAACTTATACCAGAGAGGAATCGATGATTGCTCAATCCAAGAGACATCCTTTTATTATTCGAATGAAAACCGGCGTTACCCAAAAAGGCTATTTAACTGCTTGCCAGGTAGAAGTAATCGGTGATACCGGAGCCTATGCCTCCAGCGGATTGGCGGTAGTGCATAAGGGCATGTATCACTGTACCGGTCCCTACAATGTAGACAATGTTAAAGGTGTTGCTTATACAGTTTACACTAACAATACTTATTGCGGAGCGATGCGTGGTTTTGGTGCTACTCAAATGGCTTTTGCTTATGAATCCCAGATGGATATCCTGGCCCACAAATTGGGGATTGACCCGGTTCAATTTCGTTTACAAAATGCTTATAACCTTGGTTCTACTACACCCAATAGTCAGATATTAACTCATAGTGTGGGAGTGAAAGAGACCATTAAAGAAGCGGCAGTTATGGCTGGTTGGAAGGAGGGAAGACAATGAAGAAACATGGTAGAGGAATTGCCACTATTATGTTCGGTTTTGGTTTCGGAGAAGGATTCCCTGACCACTCGATTGCCTCAGCAGAAATCGAAAACAATGGTAAAATATTAATTAGAACAGCCGCTGCTGATGTGGGTCAGGGTGTATTAACTACCATTACCCAAATTGCCGCAGAGGTTTTGAAAGTCAAACCGGAAGTAATCCGAATTATTCCCGGCGATACTCATTTAACTAAAAATTCCGGTTCTTCTTCCGCAACCCGCCAGACATTTTTTACCGGCAATGCAGTTAAAGAAGCATCAGAAGGGTTATTGAGCAATATTTATCATTATGCCAGTCTGGAATTTACAAGCAACCATGCTGAATTAGGAATAAAAGACGGTTATATTTTTAGAAAGGATAATCCGAAAAATAAATTAAGTTATTGGGAATTAGCAGATAAGGTAAAAGAAAGAGGTAATAGTTTAAAGGTAGAAGCATCTTTCTTCCCTCACACCGATAAACCTGACCCTAAAACCGGACAGGGTGAAAAAGTTTATGTGGCTTATACCTTTGTTACCCAGGTGATTGAGGTGGAAGTTGACACGGATACCGGAATTGTTCAGGTGTTAAATGTATATACTGCAGCCGATATCGGTAAAGCCATAAATCCTCAGAATGTAGAAGGGCAGATAGAAGGAGGAACAGTCCAGGGAATAGGGATGGCTTTGATGGAAGAACAGGTTATTAAAGAAGGAATCACTTTGAATCCGGATTTGACCGGTTATCTAATTCCCACTTCTATGGATACCCCTAAATTCGTTATTCAACTGGTAGAGAATGAAGATTCAGAAGGTCCTTTTGGGGCCAAAGGGATTGGAGAACCGGCAACCATTGCCACTGCTCCGGCTATTGCCAATGCCATTTATGATGCCGTAGGAGTGAGAATCTGCCATCTTCCCATCACCCCGGAAAAGATATTAAAAGCCCTGAAGGAAGAGAAAAACAAAAAACAAATGTCAAGGGGACGGTTCTTTTGACAATGGATTTGACAGAAGGCTGGCTCGGGTGATGGATTTGGAACCATATTTTTCTCTGATTTCATCTAAAGATTGGGTAAGTTGTTCTAATTTTTCATCTTTTTTATCCTCTTCGTCTCTTAAGAACTTCAATTGTTTTATTCCATTTCCCAAGGTAAGATTGGAGAGTTTTATTCCCAAAAGTCTAACCCCGCCCTTTTTATGACTTACTTTATCCAAGAGTTCCACGACTGTTTTAAAGATAATATCATCAAGATGGGTAGGGTTTACTAAAGTTTTAGATCTATTCAGGGTAGTAAAATCCTGAAATCTTATTTTCAAGGTAATGGTCCGGCCTTTACAACCTTCTTTCCTGGCAGTGTACCCCACTTGCTGAGAAATTTTTAGCAGTTCTTTTATGAGAATTGCTTTTTCGGTTATATTGGTGCCGAAAGTTGTTTCTTTGCCAATAGATTTTGCTTCGGAGGAAGGAGTAACCGGGCTTTCATCTATCCCTTGAGCCAGGAGTTTTATCTTTTTCCCGTTTTTCCCCAGAAGATTCTCCAAGATAGAATCGGGCATCCGGGCTAATTGCTCTACCAGGCAAATACCGGATTTTTTTAGTAACTCTTCTGTTTTTTTCCCTATTCCCCAAAGGGAAGATACAGGGAGGGGGTAAAGAATTTTTTGAATATCTTTGGAAGGGATAATGTAAAAACCATCCGGCTTTCCCAGATCAGTAGCTATTTTGGCTAAAAATTTATTTTCTGCGATTCCCACCGAGACCTTAAGTCCTAATTCTTGATAAACTCTTTCTTTAATCTTTCTGCCGATGCATTCTGATGAACCGAATAGCGATTCACATCCCGATACATCCAAGAAAAGTTCATCTACGCTCAGCGGTTCTATCAGAGGGGTATAATCGCTGCATATTTGAAAGAATTTTTTAGATGCTTCCAAGTATTTATTCATCTGAGAAGGGACAAAAATTCCCTGGGGGCATTTTTGCCGGGCTTCCCAGATAGGCATACCGGCATGAACACCGTATTTACGGGCTTCATAGGAAGCGGCACAGACCACTCCCCGGTTTGAATTTTTTTCACCACCACTTATTCCTCCTACAATAAGTGGTTTTACCCGGTAAGCCGGATTATCTCTTTGCTCTACTGAGGCAAAGAAGGCATCGAGATCCAGATGAATGATGGACAGGCGATGGTTATCAATCATTACTTTTTATATCCTTTCTGGTGTAATTAGCCAATTGACCAATTCACCGATTTACCAATTAAATTAGCCGTTAGTGAATAGTAATTAGTATCGCGTATTGCGTATCGAGTATCGCGTTAAAGAAACTTGGATTTAGGTGTAGGGGCACAATGAATTGTGCCCTTCCTGTTTTGTTTTATTGTCTTTTGATTACCCCTGGGCACGATGCATCGTGCCCCTACATTATTTCGGGTTTGATGAATCAAACACTCACCTCCTAAACACACTCCGCTAATAATCTTCTGACTCCTGAATTCTGGCTCCTGACTTCTTCTTTACGAGATACGAATTCGGCTTCTGGCTTCTACCCTATAAACTCGCACCCTGCGCCTATTTCTTTTCTTTTCTTTGCGCGATACGCAATACTCGATACTCGATACAAATTAATTTTGTAACCTGTAACTCGAACTAATGTTTGTTTCAAGGAGCAAAAAAATATAAGCAATTTTTCTTTAACCCTATTTTTCTTTCTCTTTCTCTGTTTCTTTAATTTCTCCGGCTTTTATTTCTTCTTTAAGGAGCTTAATCAACATCAGGGCATTTTTAACTGCCTTACCTTTATAATGATTATTCATAAAAATATATTGGTCGGTGGTTTTTTCGGAGATCTTTTTTATTTTAGGTATCCATTCTTTTAATTCTTCTTCACTATAAAGATAATCATACCTCTGGTAGGCTTTTTCATGTTCCCACCAATTAACTTTGTTGCGGCCGTGAAATCTAATATAACCCAGGTTAGAAGTAGCTTCAGCTATGGGCGGGATTAAACCTTTGAGCTGAGGTTGGTCTACACAGCAAAAACCTATGTCGTTGTTTTTTAAAATCCTGAATATTTCGTTATCTATCCAGTAAGAATTTCTAAATTCTACCACCAGGGGTATATCCTCCATTCTTTCCTTGAAGCGGAGAAGGTAATCCCGATTGGAGGGGGTATTATAAAAAGAATAAGGGAACTGAGCTAACACACAGGCGAATTTACCTGCCTCCAGCAAGGGCTTTATGGATTCTTTGAAATCTTTAAAAATAGCGGGATTTTCTTCCCGGCTATGAGTCATTCCTTGATTGGCTTTTACTGTAAATTTAAAATCGGCAGGAACCTTTTGCTGTAAATAATAAAAGGATGCCGGATGAGGTATGCGATAATAAGTAGAATTAATCTCCGAAACCTTAAACTTTTGGGCGTATAGTTTTAGCATATCCTTTTTATCAGTATTCTCGGGATAAAAGGTCCCTATCCAATCTTTATAGCTATAACCAGAAGTACCGATATATAACATGTTTACTATTTTTTCCCTCCGTTAAATCGTCTTAAGATTCCGGTAACCTTGCCCAAGATAATCGCATCTTTGGTGCTTATAGGTTTATAAAGAGGATTGGAAGGCTGCAGGGTAATCTGATTGTCTTTTTTATATAATCTTTTTACTGTAACTTCTTCTTGATTTAGGAGAGCGATGACAATGTCTCCGTTGTCAGCATCCTGCTGGGGCTTAACCATGACATAATCCCCATCAAGAATGTGATCTCCGATCATGCTATCACCTTCAACTTTTACCATAAAGCATTCTTCACTGCCAGAGAGCTGCTCCGGTATAGGTATAACTTCGGTGATATCTTTTAAGGCCCACAAGGGTTCTCCTGCTGCCACACTTCCTATTACGGGCACTTTATTGGTTTGGGGTATAATTCTGATGGCTCGAGACCTTTCTTTTTCTCGGCTGATATAGCCTTTCTTTTCCAGAATAGTAAGATATTTATGGGCAGTAGCAGAGGAAGTCACTCCCACGGCTTTGCAGATTTCTCGAACAGTGGGGGGATAACCGTTTTCTCTAATGTTTTTTTGAATCAACTGAAGAGTCTTTTCATGATTTGGGTCAAGGGAATCTTCTTTAAACATGATTGGCCTCCTTTAAAAAATTTATATAATAATTTGCTATAATTATTATATAAACACCATTTATCATCTTGTTTAAATTGTAATATAAACGTATGTTTATTGTCAAGTTTTTATGATGTAGTAAAACTTTGATTGCCTTAATAAAATAATATGGTAAAATTGAAAAGGAGTATTTTTATAGATAAAGAATAGGGAGAATGGTGAAAATTTAAATTCTTGACAATTATAGATACGTATGATAGGTTTATCATGTTAAATCTTAACCGCATATTTTATTGTGAAGAATTTGTTGTAAAAATATAATGGTTGAGCGAATTGCTACAAATCGTTATATTTTAAATATTTTGATATAATTGAAGGGAAGAATTATCGTGAGGGCTAAATCAATAAATAACATATTAAGCAATATAAATCAGAAAAAATATTATTTGGCTTTAACTTTTATTTTGTTTTCATTATTTTTTGTGATTTTTGTTAGTCAATTTTCTTCTCCTTATACAATTAATTCTTTCGCCGCCGGCACATCAAGTTCGGCAAGCTCTCCGGTTTACTTGGCTTATTTTTACGAAGTGGGGTGTCATGATTGTGATAAAGTCAAGATTATACTGAACGATATTTCCGCAAAATATCCTGATAATATAATTTTAAAAAGTTTTGATATATCTTTGCCTGAGAATATGGAATTAGCTGAAGCATTAGGCGAATTATATCAGATGCCTGAGGATGAAAGACTCTTGGTCCCGATTATATTTATAGGGGATGATTACCTTTTTAGAGATGCTATTACCTTTGACAATTTAGAGGAATTAATTCAAAAGTATTCAACCACAGAAACTATCGCTCCCTGGGAAAAAATTAAAGAAGAAGACCTTACTGCTCAAGATAGATTAATAACTCGTTTTCAGTCCTTCGGTCTGGCTGCAGTGGCAGTGAGCGGTTTGATTGATGGTATAAACCCCTGTGCCTTTGCTTCCATCATCTTCTTTATCTCTTATCTCACCCTGGTCAACCGAAAAGGAAGAGAAATTCTCTGGGTAGGAGGAATATTTACTCTATCCGTCTTTCTGACCTATTTCTTAATCGGTACCGGGGCTTTAAAGATGATTACTTCTTTATCTTTTTTACCTTTAGTCCGAAAGATATTCATTCTGGTTACCGCCGTACTGGCCTTAATTTTAGGGGTGGTTAGCCTATATGACTACCTGCAATTCAAGAAAAAAGAGACCACTAAAGATGCTAAACTCCAATTACCCTCATTTTTAAAAAATATGATTCATTCTGCTATTCGCAAGAATGTAAGACTGAGTAATTTTATATTAATGGCTGCAGTAACTGGATTTATAGTTTCTCTTTTAGAGTTAGCCTGTACCGGTCAGATTTATCTTCCTACTATCATGTTTATCAGTACTATCCCTGACTTAAAGGTTAATGCTTTATTCTATCTCTTGTTCTATAATCTAATGTTTGTAGTGCCTTTAATCCTGGTCTTTTCTTTTACTTACTGGGGGACTACTTCAACACAATGGGCGGCACTTACTCAAAAGAATTTTGGGAAAATCAAAATGGCAATGACCTTACTGTTTTTCGGATTAGCTGTGCTGCTGCTCTACAGCGGAATTTTTTACTAAAAGCGTGAATTTGTAACTCGTATTTAATACTAACGTATTATTAAATAGACAGACGGAACTGTTCACCGTTTTCACGAGGACAGGCTCTGTAAAAACAGGGAATGCCTATCCTGCGGAGGGTAGACACAAGGTCTACCCCTACTTGCATCTTAGAATTTGTAATCTTTTGCAACTTTAATTGTATTTTACTTACACTTGTAGCCCGCACCTAAACGCTGTACGCTCTACGCTAACTAAATACTAACGACTAATTTAATTGGTAAATCGGAGAATCGGTGGATCGGCAAATTGGTAAATTAATTAATATACAACAAAGGATAAAGTTATGGTTCGTAAAAATAAAATTATTATTATCTTAATAATTATAACAGTTGTAGTAGGAGCTTTTTTAATATTTTATAATATTCAAAACAAGCCTTCCCAACCGCCGACTATTTCTTTTTCAGAAGAAGAATGGGATTTTGGAAAGATAAAAGAAGACGAAAGACCCGTTCACATCTTTACCATAAAGAATACAGGAAGAGAAGAGCTGATTATCAGCCGAGTGCGAGCCGCATGTGGCTGTACAGCAACCATGCTCTCTTCTGACAATATAAAACCCGGACAATCAGCTGAACTACAGGCCACTTTTAATCCTACCGGTTTTAATGGCATAGTGAAAAAAGATATCCATATCGAATCCAACGACCCTCAACTCCCTAGCACAAAAATAACTATAATTGCTGAAGTAGAACCTATCCCTTCTCCTTTAGCTTTCCTTTCTAATTCTCAATGGGATTTAGGATTGATTTCTCAGGGGGATTTGCCCACCTTTACTTTTACTATTGAAAATAAGGGAGAGCTGGAACTGATAGTTGATAAGATAGATGCTTCTGAGTATATCCAATATAATACAGAAATTCCTATAATTCTTTCTCTAGGAGAAAAGAAAGAAGTAATCTTTATCTATGATTCTACCCAGCATGAGCTAGGAGAAGTAAGGGAAAGCATACGGATATACTGTAATGACCCCAGGAGAAAGGCTTTTTCGCTGCGTGTTGATGGTTACATAAAAGAAAAACCCGCCCCAACAGTAAGTATTTCTCCGGTAGGAATAAGTTTTAATTTAGGGAATGATTCTGAAGTCGAAACGATAGGAAAGTTTATTCTGGAAAATTCAGGAGAAGGGGAGATAAAAATCACCTCCATAAAAACTTCAGCAGATTATCTCGTTCCCTTAATATCTGAAATTGGACTAAACTCAGGAGAAAAAGAAAATCTACAGGTAGTGCTATTAAGAGACAAACTTAAAGACAAAATACAGGAAGGGAAAATTCAGGAATATCTTTATTTAACCGTTGCCATCCCTATTGTAATCGATAAATAGTAAATTGTTTTACCAAGGTTAATAAAAATTAAAAAAATATAAAACATTTAAGAGAAATATTTTTAAAGCAATAGCAGGATATCTTCATATATAAAGGAGAATATAACAATGGAAGCAGCTATAAAGATGTTCAAGGCCTTGTCGGATGAAACCCGCCTGCGTATCTATCTGCTTCTACTGCAAGGTGAATTGTGTGTCTGCGAATTGGAAAATATATTAAATATGGAACAATCAAGAATTTCACACGGTGTTAGGATTTTAAAAGAAGCAGGTCTTGTGGTTAATCGGCGAGAGGGCAAGTGGATTATCTATGTGGTAAATCCCGAAACAGAAAATAACATGATGATCCAGAGTTTAAAGAATGAATTAGAATTATCTGAACAGGATTTAAAAAATTTTAATAAATGTAAGAAAGAAAAAATAAGAGAAAAGTTTAAATGCAATTGATTCTCTTATTTTGTTAGTTAGTTACTTGGTTTGTGCCCCTACACCTGAATCCTAATTTCTTTAACGCGATACTCGATACGCAATACACAATACGATATGCTAACGACTAATTTATTTATTCTCTCCAACCTTTTAAATAGAAAGGGAGTGAAATTATGTGTGATACTATAGTAGCTTTAGGTTCTGCAACCGAAGAGGGTTTTACCCTTTTTGGGAAGAATAGTGATCGAGAACCCGATGAAGCACAAAACATCCTTATAACCCCCCGTAAAAAGCATGATTCAAACGAAACTGTTCAATGTTTCTACTTAACTATCCCTCAGGTTTCAGAAACCGCTCGGACATTACTCTGTCAACCTTTCTGGATGTTTGGTGCAGAGATGGGAGCCAATGAATATGGAGTGGTTATTGGCAATGAAGCAATATTTACTAAAGAAAAGCCGGATAAAATAGGTCTAACCGGCATGGATTTAGTTCGCTTAGCCCTCGAAAGAAGTCGAACTGCCCGACAGGCTTTAGAAGTAATCATTGAATTATTAGAAAAGTATGGACAGGGAGGTAATTGCGGTTACCGATTTAAATTAAAGTATATGAATAGTTTTTTAATTGCGGATGGGAAAGAAGCCTATGTATTAGAGACAGTGAAAACTTGGTGGGCCTGGAAGAAAATTACTGATATTTGGAGTATATCTAATATAATATCTTTACAAAAAGATTATGATTCTTGCTCTGAAGGATTAATAGAAAATGCAATTAAAAAGGGTTACTGTAAAAACGAAAAGGATTTTAATTTTCGAAAATGTTATTCTGCCAAATTTATGACCTGGGCGGCTAAGGGGGTTGAACGGGAAAAACACTCCCGAGGCTTGCTTTCGCAAAGAAAGAAAAAGTTGACTACCAAAAATTTTATTAATATTTTACGAGATCATGGAAAAAGTTCCAGGTGGACTCCCAATCGTGGTCCTGGTGCAACCTTGTGTCTGCATGCAGCAGACAAGTTATTTCGCCGAACCCAAACAGTCTGTTCTCTGGTAACAAAAGTTGGTGAGGGCGGGCAATTCTTTTATACTACCGGAGCTTCTAACCCCTGTATAAGTCCCTTTTTCCCCATTTTTTCTCCCGATACCACTGTTCCCAGCGAGTATACTGAAGGAAGTGTAAATTATAATTCAAAATCCTATTGGTGGAAAAGTGAACGTTTTCATCGAAAGGCTTTATTAAATTTTAGTTCCGCACAAGTTGAAATTCAGCCGTTACTAATTAATTATGAGGAAGAAATAATTTCTTCTATCGAGAACAGTTTAATCACATTAAATCAAAAACAAATTAATGAATATTTTATCCGAGCTCGAGAGATAATTGAAAATTGGGGTTCTAAATTAGATCGTCTTCCTACGGTAAATTTAGGATGGAGTTTCAGTTGTTATTGGCGGGGATATAATAAACGAAACGAAATCGTGTAAGATAAACAAAGATTTTTACGCTAAAAGAATATTTTACGGTAAAATAAAAAATTAAGGAGATTTTTAATGAAAATATTGGTTGCATTTTATTCGAGAAGCGGTAAAACTAAAAGAGTAGCGAAAGCAATTTCAGATATTTTAAAATGTGATATTGAAGAAATTTATGATATAAAAGATAGAAGGGGAGTTTTGGGATTCTTAAGCGCCGGGACTGATGCTAACTTGAGAAGGCTAACTGCAATTAAGGAGATAACAAATAATCCATCTTTATATGATCTGGTTATTATCGGAACCCCTGTCTGGTCCTCTAACATTTCTACCCCTGTCAGAACCTATCTTTCCTTGCATAAGGAAGGTTTTAAAAATATAGCTTTTTTCTGTACCCGATTAGGCTCAGATGCTGAGAAAGTATTTACTGATATGAAGAACCTTAGCCAAATAATCCCACTTGCTTTGCTTGAACTGACCTCCCGAGAAGTGGTAAGGGACCAATATATACAGAAAGTTAAAGAATTTATAAAAAATTTAAAAGAAGAGCTAAAAAAGTAAAATGAAAGTAACCGAAGAAGAATTCGAGGAATTAGTAACAGAGGCAATAAGTACCCTTCCCGAAAAATTTAGAGAAAAGATGGAAAATATTGTCGTAGTCATTGAAGATCTGCCTTCTCAAGAACTTCTTATGGAGATGAAAATCAAATCACCCTATGGCCTTTTAGGTCTTTATCGGGGAGTCCCTTATACCAGAAGAGGTATCTGGTATAGGAATGTTATGCCTGATAAAATTATTATTTTTAAAAAACCTATAGAAGTACGCTGTAGAAATAAAGAAGATATAAAGGAATCTGTTAGAAGAGTGGTTGTTCATGAGATTGGGCATTATTTTGGTTTAGGAGAAGCAGATTTGCGAAAGATTGAAAGGGAGAGGGATGGTGCCGAAGGGGGGATTTGAACCCCCACAGGCATACACCTACTACGCCCTGAACGTAGCGCGTCTACCGATTCCGCCACTTCGGCATTGTCCCATATAATAATTTAATATAGGAATAAGTTATTTACTACCAAATAGCATAAAGAAAATCAGAGATATTGTCAAGCTTTGGTAGTAGCTAATAAATCAAAAGTTTATTGGATTTTTTTAAGAATTATTATTGACAAAAAATATAAGATAGTGTATTCTTTTTTAAAGAGACTTAATAAAGTCATTGGAAAAAGAAAGTTTATGAATAAAGGACTAATTAAATGCAGAGAACCGGGGATTTGAAATTAATTCAAGAATTAAATAGATCTATAATACTTAGGACGATACGGCATCATGGTCCTATTTCCCGCAGTGAAATTGCCAAAAGGAATAAAATAAGCCCTACAACGGTGACTGCTGCAGTAAGAAAATTACTTCAGCAGGGGTTGGTGTGTGAAGCGAGTGTAGGGGCATCTAGTGGTGGCAGAAAACCCATTCTTATTCAATTTTCTCCAGAAAGCAGGTTTATTATTGGAGTTGCTATTGCTAATTCCTCCATTAAAATTGCTGAAATGAATTTGGAAGCAAAATCTCGTAAACAAAAAGTATTTCCTATCTATAATTTAACGGGTGAATTGTTGATTGATTATTTTTTAAAGTCAATTGGCCAGTTTTTAGAAGAGTATTCCGATTTAACCAAATGCATCGGGATTTCTATTATCTCTCCCGGAATTATTGATGTAGACAAAGGCATAATTTATGAAAATACAAAATTGAAATTAAAAAATATTCCTTTGAAAGAAATGGTGGAAAAACAATTCAAACTAAAAACCTGGTTAGAAAATGATGCCAATGCGATTGCGTTAGCTGAAAAACGATTTGGAGCATATAGAAAATTTAAAAATTTAATTTATATTACAATTAGTGATGGAGTTGGAGCTGGGATTATAGTAAATGGATCTATCTTTCGAGGCCGTAGGGGAGGAGCAGGAGAAGTCGGTCATACAAGTATAGATAGAAATGGTATTCCCTGTGATTGTGGGAATACAGGCTGTCTTGAAAATTATGTAAGCTGGCCTGCTATCTGCTCTAAAGTATTGTCTTCTGTAGCACAGGGAAAACATACAATGAT
>Ga0268280_1000219_pt1 | contig 54132 bp, 53 predicted proteins | sample saktaG_9_FD_190139 | JGI IMG/M metagenome (GOLD analysis project Ga0268280, IMG submission 190139) | Saline water microbial communities from Sakinaw Lake, British Columbia, Canada - sak_2011_5_24_40m | ecosystem: Environmental > Aquatic > Non-marine Saline and Alkaline > Saline ...
TCGGGCTCGATATCCGTGGCAAGTATCCCCATGGATTTTGTGGTCTTCTGCCACGACAATATGGCATTGGCGTCGCTTAAATATTCCATCTCAGGATATAATCTCGCATACTGAGTATGGAACCTGTCATGAAGGCCGCCGTTTATTACCCATTCAAGATACGGGACGAGCTTCAATTTACGCGCTCTATCCGTCATGTTCTCTACTGTGATCTCCCAAAGTTCCGCCGTGGCATCTTCATCCGGCAATCTTATATCTACCGTAGTCCTGACACCGTTATTTTCATTGGTTATCCTGACGGAAGTTTCTGTCTTCTCGATATGAGAAGCGGGGAAGTTGTCTTTCGGGAAATTTCCCGCTATGGGCCAGAAGCGCTTCTTGCTGTCAACGCCTTCGGACGAATCCAGAATATACAGGATCCTGCCGCAAGGGTCTATAATATCGTACGAGCGGCGGCTGATATCGCATTCCTTGTGCACGAGCTCGCTGTATGCTTCGCCATTGTCCTTGACGACCACGGTATATTCTCTGTTGCCTAGTACATGCTTAGTCTGGCGTCTCTTTTCAAGTTTACGGGCTAATGTGCGGATGAGGAAAGAAGCTACAGAGAAGATTATCATCAGCACAAATATGATCATCAGCATCTGTGGCAGAGATAGGTTCCTCAATGTGACAAGCAACCCTCCCGTCTCGGAGGCGTTCAGCATCGCCTGTGAAGTATTCCACGCGTAATCCCACGCTTGGCCGCGCGGTAAATAGAACGGGATCAATAGCGGCGCCCATGTGGTGAACCTCTTAACCGCGTCGGGGATATATCTCTGCGCGGCGGCCGGACCTATAAATTTGGATACTTTCTCATCCAGCTTGTCCATGCCTATAAAGCTTAAGTTGACCAAAGTCGCGACGCGTAGCCCCATGTGATCCATCCATATGAGGATACGCAGCATGTCGAATGCAAGGATATATGTGAATAGGTTCAGGCTCCATAATTTGAATCCGTCCGGAGACATAGTTATATTGTTGTAGATGGCGCATATGGTGCGTATGGCGCCGTCCTGGTTATACCAAGTCGGCTCCGGCATCATGCGCAGGAACGTGAATATTATGGGAGACATCCATAAGCCCCACCTTAGCACGTAGAGCATGTGATTTACGAGTTCTACCAACCCCGCTTTTGAGAAGAAGAATTTTATCGGCCCCATGTCCTTCTGAAAATATGCCTGCATGAAGACCTTGTTCACGGCGAATAGCCACGCGGCTATCGACCAATTGATTACACCTGCGAGAGATTCGGTGAATAATAATTTTGATCCGCCGGCATATGTTCCGAGGTCGATGCGGCCCCATTTATTTAAGAGGGGATACGTGATGTATTCTATCGGTGAAAAGCCCATACTTGTATACTGCTTGATCTTATTTACTACCACCGGGATCTGCGAGGCGTCGAGATAGAACGTGAGCGCGCCGCCGATAAAAGCGCCAAGTGAGGCATCGACTATGTATAATCTCCATGACTGAACGCGCCCTTGTCCCTTAATAGCATACAGGATGTCCCTCAGTAGGCTTACGCCCAGAGATGCGACTAATCCTACCAGTAGACCGTAGACTATACGTTGTGACATGCCCTGAAGGTAGATCTTTTGAATGATCGCGTAAGCGAACCCGAATCCGAATACTGCGCCCCTGGCGTATAAAGTGCCGTCCTTGTAGCTGAAGCGCGCTCTCTGGAAAAAGGGAAGAGTCCCGTCAAAAGTCTCTATCGTGGTCTTGGCCAGCGGAAATATGAGAGCTCCTACCAGGATCCCTGTTATTATGGGGAAGGCGCACATTATGCTGTTCGTCAGAGGATAGTTTACAAGCGCGATAGCCGCATATAAGAGGCCTAAAAGTATGGCGACGTAAGCCATGCCTTTCTTCATTCCGATCAGAACATTCTTAGAGATATTCTCCTCTGAAGGCGCTATGCGCTTTACTCCGTCCAATATCATACCGGTGATCAAATAGACCTGTCCCCATAAACCCGCATAGGCGAGCATGGTAGTGATGATCGATATGATGGCTCCGAGTATTACCGGAAGCGAGGCCACCATCTGTGATGAGCCGACATCGGCGATTAGAGGGGCTAAGACGACACTTAGAGAAACGAAGAACGCAAATAGATGCGCCTTCAGCTTCTTGACAAGCCTTCCGTTGATCGCGAAACTTATTCCGTTTATCATCGCCTCATTAAATATGAATACCACGATGAGCCGTCCGAGCGTGTCGCTGACGAGCGGCCAGGCCGATAGTGTGTGGGCCGTTATGCTGTTTATTGTGGATTGCAGAATATTTGCGTTCCCGACCAGGAGCAGCCAGTTAAAGAGGTATGGTATGCCGACTATCAATATTCCAGAGATGGCTTTTAGATGCCTATTCGATTTGGCCATGGAACAGGCATTGGATATCTGATATACCATGAAGACGAAAGCTGCTATGAAATTATTCAGTACCAATACCTGAGGCCAGCTGGAAGGCACCCGGAATATATCCATGGTGCCCGATGATGCGGCTAAAAACCCGATAAAGAGAATATTCTGCAGAACCTCCCCGGAGGTAAGATATTTTCCGGTCAATCCGCGCTTTAATAGACCCGCAATCACGAGTCCCGCAAGCGCTGCAGTTAAAAAATTGAAACTAAAACCAGCTTCAAGAGAACTTATCTCGCCGATGGAATAGATCCCGAGCGCAACTACTATGGCCAATACAGAAACTGCGCCATACAGGATATCCCTATTGAAGGGTTTTCCGGCGCGGGTTTTACCGAGTACAATACTAAGGAGCGCGGCCATCAAAGCAAGGAAGAACCCTAACAGGAGGACCATTCCGATCTTCACGGGGTAGAGGTATTTCTCTAAGAATGTAAGCTTGTAGAAGTCCAGATCAAAATAGAGTATCCCGCTGATATTCTTGTCGCTGTACATTGGGCTGACTACATAAACTATCTCTTTGAGCTTACCGATCTTATTCCACTCGACAGCTGCGCGCAGATAGTTCCATCCCTGCTCAAGGTGAATAGGGATATTTTGAGTACCAGTCTCTCCTTTTAGCTCAAGTTTTACAGAGACCTGGCGGAGCTGTTCCAGATCAGGCACTTTTACACCAACTTTGACGGCGTTTACCATATCTGCTGTAAAATTGGAGGGAAAGCTCTTTGTCCATGCCCCTATAATAGACCCGTTGAATATGGAATAATCGAACTTAAGAACATCTTTATTGGCTTCTTCATCTCTCTCGGACGCAACGTCTCCTACGGCGGGACCCATATTAAAAAACCCCTTTTCGCCCGCCTGCATTATACTGAAATTATCTTCGGCGGCACCTGCAGCGGAAAGGGAGATGAATAGTGATATCATTATTATAGGTAATATAAGCCGTCTGCTCATTTGGTGCGACTCCTATGGTTTGTTTGGTTTTACTAACCGGATATGAAATAAGAGTTAAAATTTTACCCTATCGAGGAGAAATAGGCAAGGAAATAAAATATTTGGAAAATAAAATATTTGAAAAAGCGCACCTTGTGTGCTATCATCTTACTGCAATATTGTAGACCGCTCTTTAAAACATCACTCCCCTGTAGCTCAGCTGGTAGAGCATGTGGCTGTTAACCACAGTGTCCTAGGTTCGAGTCCTAGCGGGGGAGCCATAACAAAAAGGGGTCTGACCCAACGCGTCTATTATGCCGTGGATGGGTCTGACCCCTTTTTGTTTCATAGGGGTATGTATGGTACCATAAATATGTTGGTAGTGGGCTGTACGCAGAGAGTCCTTTCGTTGCTGAAATTTATCGGGCGTCCTAATCGCAGGCATCTTTAGCAGGGCACATCTCTGTTTTGATTTCCTAAATACATCTTTGGTAGTATAATGTCATTAAGCTCACTAACCGATAATATATGAGAAAAGTTAAATTCACCTTCAGCCACAGGATAATAGCCGGTTTTACTGTAATGGCGATTTTGTCGGTCCTCATCGGCTATCTCGCTTTTGTAACTACAGGCAATCTTCAGAAAATCTCCACCTCCATAATGAAGGAAAATGTCTCAAGTCTGAAGGCCGCGGAAGAACTGGAAATAGCTCTGCTTAATCAAAAAGGACTGGTTAGCAACTATCTTTTAGATGGCAACTTTGAGTGGCTTAATACACTGGAGGAGAAGAAAAAGGATTTTGACACATGGTTTAAGAACGCGCAAGGCGTAGCGTTGACCGAGTCGGAAAAAAGAATTTTGCGAGATATTCTCAGCGTCTATAAGACATATGATAATCAAAGAAATAGAGCCATAAAGCTGTATCAGGGTAATAACATTGTCGACGCCAGAAGGATCCTCGCCAATGATATGAGAAATAGCGTAGATTCTTTATATCAAAAATGCGAGGATCTGATCTTAGTTAACGAGATGCTTATCGCCAAGGCTGAAACGTCCTCTAAGAAAAATGTATTCAGGATGACGGTTCTTATATGGCTAACCATTATCGGGACTCTTTGTCTGGGCTGTATTATGGGGTTTTTTATAGCGCGTAAAATAAATGAAGAGTTGGTCAGGTCAGCTAAAATGGCATCGCTGGGGCAACTCTCCGCTACTGTAGCTCATGAAATCAGAAACCCTCTTACAGCCGTGAAGATGAGATTATATTCTTTACAAAGTCAGTTAAAAAATAACGCCGACTCCAGCGAGGATATGCTTGTGATAAATGAGGAGATCGACAGGCTCGAAAAGATTATCAAGAATTTCCTGGATTTCGCGCGGCCTCCGGAATTAAAATTAGAGGCGTGCGACATAAATAAAGTTTTGGAGAGCGTTATTAATTTAGTGAAATCCAAAGCAGAATCTAGTAATATACGGATAGAGAATAAGATAGAGACGCCTTTACCTGAAATCGAAGTGGATAAAGAACAGATACGCCAGGTGTTATTAAATATAATGCTGAACGCTATCGACGCCATGCCCAAAGGCGGAATAATTGAATTAACAATGTCTTCCAATAGCCGAGACAAAAAACAGAATAGTTTATTAAGAGTGGGAATAAAGGACACGGGCCAAGGCATAGACTCTGATTTGAGAAGTAAATTATTCGAGCCCTTTGTTACTACGAAAGAGCAAGGCACCGGCTTAGGACTATTTATTGCCTCACGCATTATTAAGCTGCATAAAGGTGACATCAGAATAGATAGCACCTCCGGTAAAGGAACAAATGTGACGATAGAATTACCAATTTCTCATAAATTGGGCAAAGAGAACAGGGTTGCTTAAAGATGGGTAAGATATTGATAGTTGATGACGAGAAAAATATAACATCTTCCTTTAAAAAGATTTTAGAAGAAGAAGGCCACAATGCCGTTATAGCATCAAGCGCCGAAGACGCTTTGAAGATAGCTAAGGGCAATGTCATGGATTTGGTGGTTATGGATATTAGGATGCCCGGGATGAGCGGGCTTGAGGCCTTTGCAAAATTCAAAGAAATAGACAGCAAGACGCCCATTATCATAATGACCGCTTTTGGGACGACTGAAACAGCGATTGAAGCCATGAGGCTGGGTGCCTATGAATATATAATTAAGCCGTTTGATATTCCGCAGATGAAGAAGCTTATCGAAAAAGCGCTTGAAGCCGCGAGGCTTATGAAGACAGAAGTTACCTATGAACCTGAGGAAGAGACGAAAGGCGACAGGATAATCGGCTCATCCGGAAAGATGCAGCAGATCTATAAGCTGATCGGCCAGGTATCCTCAAGCGATATCGCTGTATTATTACGAGGCGAAAGCGGCACGGGCAAAGAATTGGTCGCGAGAGCCATCTATCATTATTCAAAAAGAAAAGATAAACCGTTTTTAATCATGAATTCAGCGGCTATTCCCGATACTTTGCTCGAGAGCGAGCTCTTCGGATGCGAAAAGGGCGCTTTTACGGATGCCAGAGAAAGAAGAATAGGCAAGCTTGAGCAGTGCGACGGCGGCACTTTGTTTTTAGATGAGGTAGGAGATATGCCCGCATCTACGCAGGCTAAAATGTTGCGAGTGCTTGAAGATAAATCTTTTGAAAGATTAGGCGGCAATACGACTATAAGAGTTAATGTGCGCCTTATAACGGCCACTAATAAAAATTTAGAAGCGTTAATTAAAAAGGGTAAATTCAGAGAAGATCTATATTATCGGCTTAATGCCATCACCATTTTAATACCGCCTTTATGCGAACGTAAGGAAGATATAGCCCAATTAGCCCAATATTTCTTGTCTAAGTACGCGAAAGAATTAAATAAGGAAATGACCAAAATATCACCAGAAGCCCTTAGCGTATTACAAGATTATAATTGGCCGGGCAACGTGCGGGAACTTGAAAACGTAATCAAGAAAGCCGTTGTTTTAGGACACGGGAAATATTTGTTGCCCGAATATATTAGTCTCTCGGAGTCCATATCTGTGAGGGGCGGTGATTTAGACGGCGAATTAAGCAATATATTGGGTAAAATTATTGATGCCAGGAGCAAGTTGTCAGGGCATTCATTATATGAAAATGTAATTCAGAATACAGAGAAACAATTAATTATATCGATCCTCAAGAAAACAAATGGCAATCAAACTCAGGCCGCAAAGCTTTTAGGAATCAGCAGACCCACCTTAAAAGACAAGATAGAGAAGTTAGGCGTAACAAAAGATATTACCATATCCGGATAGTAAAAATACCTATCTTCTCGCCAATCAATTTTACATATAATAGAATTTATCAATAAGAGTCAATAAAATATTTATTTACGTAACAAGGCTTCCTACAATGGGTTAGGAAGCTTTTTTATTTTTGTTTTAGGATGGCACGGAATGTGCATATATTGGGGATGACAGAGTCTAAAAAACACAGGAGGTATCAAGATGAAGATTAAAAAGGGTTGGGTCATGGTCGCCGGTATAGCGTTATTGTATATAGTCGCCATCATAGTCAATCTCAAAAAATAAGGCGAGTTTATCTATAATAATGATTAAGAATAAAATCGCTTTTTTGACAATATGCGTGCTCGTCCTATATGTGGCAACTTTCGCGACAAACGGTCACGCCATTATTTCTAAACAAACTCAAAAAAATATCGCAAATAAAGGGGTATGGGTAACGGTATTCTCCGAAAAAAAGGCTATGTATTCGCGGGAAGGCGTATTAAGCCTCATCGAGTCCTGTAATAAGACAGGAATAAATGAGATATACCTACAGCTTTACCGCGCGGGCCAAGCTTATTATGATTCCCAGATATCCGACAGGACAAAGTATGAGGAAATTGTCAAAGCAGCGGGTGGCATAGATACTATAGATTTATTACTAAAGGAAGCTAAGAGGAATGATATAAAAGTATTCGCGTGGATTAATGTGTTAAGCCTCGCCCAAAACAAGAAAGCGCCCATTCTTGCCAAATACGGAAACAGCGTTTTAACAAAAGACCAATATCTGAGGGTGTCTATAAGGACTGAAGAGGTCAACGGCTCGGACAGGTATTATTTACGAGATGATCAGCTTTTCCTTGAGCCGGGTGATCCGAGGGTTGCGGAATATCTGATGTCAATAGCCGGCGAAATCGTTGATAGATATCCGCTGATAAACGGTATCCATCTTGACTATATTCGTTATCCGCACCCGGTTCCTTTTATTCCGGGATCCAGATTCAATAAGTATGGACTTACGTATGGATATAGCGAGTTAAATATGGAACGATTTGAGGAAGCTACCGACCTCGACCCCTTTTCTGCCACGGACAATGAGGATATAAGTTATAAATGGGATGGCTGGAAAAGAGAGCAAGTTACCAATCTTGTGGAGAAAATCTCAAAACATATAAAAGGTAAATCCAAAAACCTGCTCGTTTCTTGCGCGGTGATGCCTTCTCCGGAACGAGCATATAGCGTGGCTTTTCAGGATTGGCCTCTCTGGCTGGAGAAAGAAATAGTAGATTATGTGGTACTGATGAACTATACGCGAGACGATAGATTAGCGAAAGAAACGGTCAGATCAGCTCTCGCCCATAAAGGAAAAGGGAAGATCTTCGTGGGGATAGGCGCCTTTTTACTGAAAAATGACCCGGAAATATTTTTAAGGCAATACGCGATTATAGCCAGCCTTAATCCGGACGGGATAGTCCTATTTTCATATGATGAAGTACCGAACGCCATATTAGAAAGTAATATATGTCAAAGAAGATAGGCATAATAGTATTAATAATTTTTGTGTCGATCGTATTAGTCAGATCATGTCAGATTAGTATCGGGAATATTTTCAACCAAAATAAACAAAAAAAAGAGATAACAAAAGAAATTTCGCATTCAGAAATCGAATATGATCCGATAACGGAAGCCCAGGATTTCGCGGATACAGAAGATAAAGATATTAAGCCGGATGCGGAAACGACAAAGCAGAAGTCACGAATCCAGGATGAGATAATGGGGTATCGATTAAAATCAAAAGACAGGGCAAAGCAGACGCAGGCCGCCCTTAAAAAGAGCGGATTTTATAGAGGCGATATAGATGGAAAAATGAGTCCGCAGACAAAAAAGGCTATTAAAGCTTTTCAAAAGTCAAAGGGGCTTAACCCGGACGGCGTTGTCGGCGTAAAGACATGGGAAGAGATCGCGAAGATATTAAAAAAATAAAGCCCTTCGACAGGCTCAGGGCTTTATGCCTTGAGCGAAGTCGAAGGATAAAGGAGGGGTGATTATGTCTATCAAGTTATTAACCGTTATCGTTCTTGCTATTTTTTTGTCAGGATGCGCCACGACAAAAAAAGGCAATAATATTGAAGTCCAGCAGCTTAAGGGGCGGGTTACCGGCCTTGAGACCGATCTGCAGGCCAAGGATCGGGAGATAATGCGCCTGGAAGACGAGTTGGAAAAAGCCCATGAAAAACGCCCTGTTTTAAAAGAAGAAAGGGTTAAGGATGAAAAAGCCGTCGAGTTAAAAAAACTCTCAACCAAACAAATACAGACTGCCCTAAAAAGAGCAGGCTTTTATAGAGGATTGGTGGACGGTAAAATGGGCCCAGCTACAACCGAAGCAATAAAAGCTTTGCAGAAGGCAAACGGCCTGAAAGCGGACGGTGTCGTTGGCAGAAAAACAAGAACTATATTAATGAGGGATTCGACAGGCCCAAGCGAAGGTTGGGTGAAATAGGTATTCGTCAGGAGGTTCTGAAAAATGATGAGGGTATGTTAAGTTTATTGCGATATTTTGCGATGGTACGGCGCGAGATTTGAATGCCGTCTTTTCGAAGGATACTGGAAATAGCTTTATCGGTCAAAGGAGTTTTTTTGTTCCCTTTTAGAATAATGTCTCGAATTTTTAATAAGATGTTTTTGCTTGAAATGACAGAGCCATCGGACAAGTCATACTTGCCGCTAAATAAATCTCTTATTTTGACAGTGCCCTGCGGAGTAGAGGCGTATTTGTTAGCAACTATTCTGCTGACGGTAGAATGATGAAGGCCGGAGATTTTAGCTACTTCAGTTATGGCTAAGGGTTTGATATTATAAAGTCCGTTCAATATGGCTTGTTTTTGTATTTTTACGATAGCATTCATGACTTTGAGTACATTATTGCGTCTTTCTTCTATTGCTTTTGTGAGCCACACGGCGTTTTTTAAACGCTCAGCTATAAATTGTTTGACTTCTTGAGACGTATTTTGATCTTTTAAGAGTTTTAGATAGTTTTGATTTATATTAAGGCTTGGCAACTCTTTTTCATTAAGTTTAATTTTAAGATTATTCCTACGCCTTGTTATTATGACATCCGGAATGATCGTAACATTTTGATTACGGCCAAAGGCAGCGCCCGGTTTTGGATTGAGAGAAGTTATTATTTTTACAGCTTCTTTTACTTTATCGATTGAAATACCGGCTTTCTTAGCGATTACGTCAAACTTTTTTCGCGACAGCTCTTTGAAAAATAATTTAATGATTCTATACGCCAAAGAATGCTCCATATCCTTAATTTTTAATTGAATCAACAGGCATTCCTGGACGCTCCTGGCGCCGACCCCGGGTGGGTCGAAAGTTTGTATAACATCAAGTACTTTTTCTATCCTTTGTATAGGTACGTTATGTTTTTGGGATAGCTCAGCCAACGATGATGTCAGATAGCCATTGCTATCCAAGCATTCGATAATATCTTCTCCGATCATAAGCTCATCATCGTTAAGGAACGAGGTTTTTAGTTGGTGTAATAAATGATCGTGTAAATTTGAAGGAACAGATCCGATATTTTGCGCGTAATCGGTTGTTTCATCGGAAGCCGTTAAACGTATTTTATTGATGCTATCACAGCCGGAAGATACCAGATTTTTTATATGTGAGCATAGACTTTCAAGATCTGATGCTTGTAATAATGGATTTTCTGAAATTGACTTATCAAGATATTCTTTTAAAACAGGGGTTGTCAGTCTTAATAGATTCAAAGCCTGTATTAACTTTGCCGTAACTCTCAGTTTTGGCGATAACTGTGGGGTTAATTTATGAGTATTCATACTGCCATTAATTTATCACAAGAGAAGTGCTTAAACAATGTTTTAAAATAACGGAGAAAGGAGGAACTCATGAAGAAACTGTTGGTGATGGTGACGGTGTTGGCGATGTGCGCCACATCGGCGTTGTGCGCGCAAGACGTCCCGAAAAAGAAAGGACCGAGCGCCAAGGCCTATGAGCGTGCCAGCGACAAGGCCAGTTTTAAAAGAACCGTAGAATCCAAAGAAAAAACGATTAAGAAGGAGGTCAAAACACAGGAAAAATCAGCCAAAGCGGAATCGAAAAGCAAGAAAAAAGGATTCCTTTGGTGGTAGTCTCGGAAGCGCTTGTCAGCGGGTAGGAAAAGTAGTAAGCTGTTTATGGGTCTAGGAGCATATGCCTAGAGGTATATTTGATGGTCGGACCGCCATCCGAATTTTCGGGTGGCGGTTTTTTATAAAGCATGGAGAAATGAGACATGCGACGAACACTTTGATATGATAAATATAAGACGACATTATAAAGCCACACTAATGATTCTTGCCACAGGGTTGATTATTGGCCTGGCAAGTCTTTATATTCTATTTTTTACTACCACAGGTTCAGTATTAATAGTTAAGTTACAGCTCGCCAAGTACAGCCAGTATAAAAATATATCAATCGGAAAAATAGAAGGGAGACTTCCGGGAAAAGTAATAATTCATGATCTGAAAATAGGAGGGTTAAAAAACTTTCCCTTGGGCAGCACGTTGCAGATTCAAAGTCTATGGGTTAAGATGGATCTGTTTACCAAAAAACTCGACGTGGAATTCAAAAATTGACGGATAATATATCATTAAGCGGCAAAAGAGAGCTGGCGCAGGGTTCTAAGGCCGATGGGAAAGACGCCAAGCCTAATGATGAAGTTGTCGTGAAATATAAGGCAGTATTTTAACCCTCAGTAATTAATTGGTATTTAGCTGGTTAAGTCAGTTAGTCGTCTGGATGTGAGTGTTTCTTGTTGTGGCATATCCTAAGGAGTGCATATGAAAAGAACATTCATTGCTTTTATGTTATCGATGTTGTTGATAGCTGACATGTCCGGTTGCGCGAAAAAGATAAACATGAAGCCTCAGACGCCAAAAGAATGGCGTGCATACATCCGGTATCGCCGTGACGAGGTTTTGCGTGACCTGTATAAAGTGGAACCTCAGGCAAGAGCAGAAATTGCGCGCGCAAAAGGATATGCGGTGTTCTCCAGTTTGAATGTTAATGTGTTTTTAGCCAGTTTTACCGGGGGAAGAGGTTTAGTTCACGAAAACGGCATTTTCGGTAAAGAGACATTTATGTGCATGGGGCAAGGAGGTATTGGTTTCGGGTTAGGCGTTAAAGATTTCCGAGCGGTATTTATTTTTGATGACCGTAAAGTATCGGATAGATTCTTAAAAAACGGCTGGCAATTTGGCGCGATGCTTTTGTAAGCGGCGATAAAAATTAGCAGACGTCCTATTTGAGCGCGCCCTGCCAAACTTGCCGCTAGTTTTTTAGCCTCCGTAGTATACAAAAACGCTATAAATTCATCAAAGAAAGTTCTATAATCATCAACTGAGCGGGCCACTAAAACATAGCCCTCTGCAACTTATTTGTTGCAGGGGGGTTTGTATTTTGCGATTTTACGGGTATAGTTGTATAAAAAGGGGGGCAGATATGGAAACCTCGGTATTTATTGCCAGGATTGCTGGTCTGTGTTATCTGATTATGGGAGCAGGTTTTTTGTTTAACCGAAAAGCCTTTCAGCAAGTAATGGAAGATTTCTGTAAAAATGCAGCCGTGGTCTTTTATGGCGGGTTGCTTGCACTTGTTATTGGAATTGTAATTATCTTAACCCATAATGTATGGGTGGCCAATTGGACTGTGATGATCACAATCATCGGTTGGCTCGCGCTCATCAAAGGTATATGGATAATCGTTTTTCCAGGCACGATAAGCAAGTTCATGCAGGCTTACCAGAAGAATGAAAGCCTGTTATTAGTCCAGTCAATTGGTGCGCTTATCTTGGGCGCTGTTTTGACTTTTTTTGGATTTTTTGCGGGATACTGATACATTAAACCGTGGCCTGCCCCCTTAATCTCTACTACTCGGGCTAGAAGGCATCTCTTTTGCCATATTGAATGAGTTTACAGACGGCGGAATTAAGTCTTCGTTACCGGTCATAAGAAGCGTAGAGCATTTTATCTGGTTTAGCCTGCTGAAGTTGCACAAGCCAGGGAAAAATAGGGACGGTTCTATTTGTTTGTTAACTTTGAGGAAATAATAGATAAAATAGAACCGTCCCTATTTTTCTTTTCGGTAATGATTTGTTATATTATGTTTTTTAGTATAAAATAAAGTAGTGTAAATGTGTCCAAAAAAGGTATGAAGGTATACATCCAAAGACTATGCTAGTAATTATCGATAACTTGAAGCGTCATGTATACAAGCTTTCACATGAGATAGGCAAGCGTGATATAGCTAATTATTGGAACTTAGAAAAAGCGAAAATCTACATATGCGAACAATTTGAATCTTATGGATACAAAATCAGATTAGAGCATTATGTTGTTGCCGGCAGAGAAATAAGTAATATTATAGCTGTAAAGGAAGGAATAAAAAGCCCGAGCGAGATAGTTGTAGTTGGCGCGCATTATGATTCTTTCTGCGGTCCCGGAGCGGACGATAATGCAAGCGGCGTGGCAGGGCTTTTGGAGCTTGCGCGTTTATTGAAAGACCAGACAACTAATCACACTATCAAATTTATAGCATTTGATAGTGAAGAGAAGCCTCATTTCGGCACAGAGAATATGGGGAGCAGGGTTTATGCGAAAGGTGCCAAAGATAGCAATAAAAATATCACGGGAGTAATTATATTTGACTCGATAGGTTATTATTCTGAAACACCGCGATCGCAAAAGTATCCGCCGATCTTTAAGCTTTTTTATCCGCACACAGGTAATTTTATAAAAGTAGTGAGTGATTTTAGCTCGAACGCCTTGGCAAAGGATATAAAAAAATATTTCAAAAAACATTCGACTTTTCCTATCAGATCGGTCACGGCATTCAGATTCTTTCATGGGATCAATCTAAGCGATCACGGGTCATTCTGGAGAGAAGGGTATAAGGCCGTCCATGTAACAGATACGGCTGTTTTTAGAAACCCTGCCCACCATAAAATGAATGATACCTGGGATGCGCTGGATTATGAGTCCATGTCTTATGTTATAAAGGGTTTTTATTTTGTTCTGATGGAAATAACCGGAGGATGTTTAATATGATAAAATCGGCAGAAGAGGTATTGAGGATCGATGCGAAAGAGACCACACAAAGTATAGAAAAGTACATACGCAATGCCGTGGATGAGAGCGGGCTGAAGGGTGTTATGCTCGGGCTTAGCGGTGGATTAGATTCAGCCGTAGTAGCTCCTCTGGCTGTGCGCGCGCTCGGAAAAGATAACGTACACGTCTATTTTTTAAATTCTAAGGAGTGTGATAAAGATTCCGAAAATAAGGCGCGTCTGGTGGCCGATCGGCTCGGTTTAAAATTGAATGTTGAGAGTGTCGAGGAGGTGATGCGTAAAAAAGAAGAGGGCGCGTCTTTTTTTAAATGTATAAGCAATTTGCCCCCCTTCATGATCCGTGCCCTTTCAAGTCTATATTATATGGTTACGGGAGAGACGGTATACATGACAGCTTTGAGAAAAAATGAATTTAAAAATAATAGCTTTAAAAAATGGATATATGATCACATGATCAAAGATATCGAAAGCATATTTGACGATGTCTCCATTGAGCGCAGGAAGTTACTTGAAAAGATATGCAAAAGAGAAAATATGCTCCTCATAGGATGTGGCAATAAATCTGAAACTATGACGGGCTGGTTTAATATTGGGGGGTTGGACGACATGCCGCATTCACCTATTAGCGGCCTTTACAAAACTCAAGTGAGGCAGCTTGCGGCATATTTAGAAGTCCATATCGCGATAAGAAACCGAAAACCGATCCCGGATGGTCTAAAAGGAGTTACCGATGCATCGGTCCTAAGTATGGGTTATGAGAAGGTCGATATAGTTCTTCATGGCATAGAACATAACTTGCGGGATGAAGAAATTATGCAGTATGGGCCTACAAAAAGAGAGATAGAGAGGATACGTAAGATAAGTCGTCTTTCAGAGTGGAAGCGGCGTAAATAGGTGTTTGTCCACTATTTACGATAATTAAGTACGATAATTAAGTATTGCCTGCCGGCAGGCAGGTGTCCCAGGAATTAAATGGCATAATTCAGTTTCACTAATGATCGATAATAGACACAAAGACCCTCTGCACGGCATCACGCTTGAAATGATCCTCACATATCTCGTTGAAAAATACGGATGGGAAGAGATGTCTCGCAGGATAAGAATAAATTGCTTCGCAAAAGATCCAAGCATCAAGTCTAGCCTCGTATTCTTGAGGCGAACCCCCTGGGCCAGAAAAAAAGTGGAATGCCTGTACTTAAATAATCCCAAATCTTCTCCAATTTTAAAATAAAAGTGGTATAATCTAATATCATAAGATGTCCACTTGTAGGATGACGACCGGAAACAAAAGGATCTTTTATGGCTAACGAAAGATTGCTTGTTATCGACGATGAAAGAGGTTTTGTAGACTTTATTTCCGAACGGCTCGGAGCAAAAGGGTTTCATATCATCAGGGCGTTTAATGGAAGAGAGGGTTTGGAAAGAGCCTATGCAGATAAGCCAGACCTTATAATTCTCGATATTGCGATGCCCGAGATGAATGGTTATGATGTATGCAGAAAACTCAAGCTTGATAAAAACTTCAAAGATATCCCGATAATTATGCTGACCGCAAAGTTTCAGCCAACAGACATTAGGTTTGGAGTGGGGATGGGCGCTGATTCTTACCTGACAAAGCCATTGGAGCTCGAGCTGCTGCTAAGTACGGTAAATACGCTCTTAGCGAAAAAGAAGACAAAATCAGCTTGAGCAAAAGTTTGGCATTACAAATGTTGTATGGTATACTATCTTGACGATGAAATTATACAATATTTTAGTTTGCATGGTCATAGGATGCATGCTGTTATCGCCTGCGGCTGCCTGGTCGGATGACTATCTGAAAGATATCGACGATGTGCGGTCATCCATGACGGCTATGGGCTATAAGCTTCCCGAAGCTATACGCACTACAAAGCCCGACAATATCCGCACGCTCGAACGTGTCTTTGAGATTAATAACTATGCCCTGGTTACGATCGAATCCTACCTGAAGATGTTGAAGATCTTCTCTCTCTCCAGTGTCCGTAATGATAAGGGCACGCTCCCTGTAATCAACGGCTGGCTTACATTTATCTCCGATTATTGCGAAAGCGATGTAAAGTATCTTGAGGAAGCGCGCATGGAGATGGCCGGGGATGAGGAGCGTAAAATAGTCGGTGAGCAGAAAGACAATATCGCCAAATTGATGGAAGCGGCTCGCAAGGGAATAGACGAAAACTTAAAAGCGTTCGGGGGCTGATCTTGTGTTTAAGGAGGACTGTTAATTATCTGCGGATCCGGCCGAGTTAACTATTTCAGAGACTTTATTAGGATCGATAGAGATAGGTGTCCCGCCCTCAGACATTCGTGAATATGGTGATAGACAGAGCCTCAGTACATCTACATTCTCTTCCATGGACTCCATTAGAACATTCTTTTTTTCCTGGCACATGACATATTTTCCCGCGGCCTGCGCTGCACAGCAAACTGCCACGCATAAGCATGCTATCACTATAATAACACCAGTAACAGAAGTGGCTAATCTTTTTGCCATTGGTACCACCTGCCTTATATCGTTAAGATACTCTCCCACCTAATACAATTATACCATTATAGTTAATTATTTCAAGTAAGTTAATCTAGATTTTTTATTACTTAACAAGAGGTTGTCAGGTCGGTAGTCTAATAGGGTTTATGGGATGTTTCCGACGAGGCCTGTGAAATAATTTGGAACTTTTGATTCTAATAACATTCTCCTGCCATTCCAGGGATGCAGAAAAGATATCGATAGGGAGTGTAGTGCCATGCGTTTATGCACATCATTCTTTTTGCCGTACTTTGCATCGCCCACTACAGGATGACCGCTTTCAGCGAAATGTACGCGTATCTGATTCTTCCTGCCCGTGACGAGTTCGATCTCAAGAACGCTGAAATCTCTCGTCTCTTTTAGGACCTTATAGGCTGTGGTCGAGATCTTTCCCATGGACTTGTCTTTTGTACTATATACAACATGCGCGGCGTTCTCGGCCAGATAAGAAGTTATGACTCCGGACTTTTCCGGCAATTTACCGTAAACTACAGCGAGATATCTCTTCTCTGTATTATCCCAGTCTTTTTGCAGGCAGTTCTTCGCAGCTTCAGTCTTTGCGAAGATGACAATGCCCGACGTCTCTCTGTCGAGACGGTGCACGATGAAGATGCGTTTGTGCGATTTGGCCGCGCCTTTACGAACATAATCCGTCAGAATATGGTAGGCGGTCTTTTCTCTTTCGGCGGCTGAAGCCATCGTAAGAAGCCGGGGCGGCTTGTCGATGACAATTATATCGCGGTCCTCGTAAATGATCTCTATTCCTTTAAGATGGTCTTTTCGCATTTATGGGTTACTATAACACAAATGGTCAGTTTTCAAAATATTTTATTTGGGATTTATCATTACAAGGGGTATAATTCAGTGATGCGGATACTTGATTGCGCAACCATACTAAAGAGAGAGACCCGGCGTGACCTTCTCAGCTAACGACATATTGATCTTAGTCGTCGTCTTAGCGGCAGCTCTGGCATTTTTTTTCCTATTAAAAAGATATTTTATAATGCGTGACAAGATCCGGATGGAGAGAGGCTCAGTATCCGCGAAGGATTTTGGCGAGATAGATGTTGATGACGCCGGCAAGATGAGCGAGGTCTTAGGCGCCGGTGATATGAGTGATGGCGCCCGCTCTGCGCTGACTACGCTCTGTCGTAAAGGTTTATCCAGAGAGATGAAGACAGTTTTCGATGAGATAGATAAAAAGGTAAAGACTGTCGTGGAGGCGAAGGATCTGCAATATAATCAAATCAATGAAAAATATAGCAAGACGCTCATCGAGAAGAAGCAGACGGAATCGGTCATAAAGAGCATTGCTGAAGGTCTGGTGGTCCTCAACGATCGTGATGAGGTCATCATGATGAACCCTGCCGCGGAAAAGATCCTTGATATAAGCATGGCGGATCAGATAGGCAAGCCGGTACGCAGCCTGGTAAAGGACGAGCACCTTATGTCTCTGGCGACCGGCAAAGGATCTCCGGAGGATACGGAGGTCGAGCTGAATGCCGGCAGTGAAAACGCGAAGAAGGTGCTGAGGTCCTCAAGCGCCGTGATCCAGAACGAGAGCGGCCGGACCGTCGGTATGGTCTCTGTATTTACGGACGTAACCAAACAGAGGGAAGTAGAAGACCTTAAATCGCAGTTCATATCAAATGTCTCTCATGAGCTGAGGACACCGCTTGTAGCTGTTCGTAACTCGATCGTCATAATCCTAAATGAAAAGACCGGTAGCCTTACGGAGGATCAGAAGAAATATCTCTTGATCGCGGAAAGGAACATAAAGCAATTGAGCCGGTTCGTGGATGACCTGCTTGACGTCTCCAAAATGGAAGCGAAAAAGATGGAGCTGCATCCGGCACCCGCATCCACAGAAGTGATCATTAACGAGGTCTGTGAAACGCTCGAGGCCTGGGCACAGACAAAGAATATCTCGATAGTGAGGAACGTGCAGAGCAATATCCCCGACATCAAGATGGAAAAAGAGAGGATAGTGCAGGTCTTGATCAATCTCATAGGGAATGCCATCAAATTTACCCCCACAGGCGGCATCATAACTGTGGAGGCAAAATTAAAGACGGAGGAAAAGGGGAATCTGCTGCTGGTGCGCATAATCGATACCGGTCCCGGGATAACTAAAGAGAATATATCGAAATTATTCAATAAGTTCAGGCAGGTCGGCGGGAAAAATCCGAACGATAAGAGCGGCGGCACAGGGCTGGGGCTCTATATATCCAAGGAATTGATAGAGCTCCACGGCGGGACAATTTACGTTGAGAGCACGCCAGGAGAAGGCGCTATGTTTGCTTTCACGCTTCCGATCACTTAAGATAAGGAGGAGGGATCTATGGCAAAGGCGAGAGTATTGCTCGTGGAAGACGAGCCCGATATTGCCCAGACTACAAAGGTCATATTAGAGATGAATGGTTATGAAGTCATTATCGCCACTAATGGTGTAGATGGATTGAGCAAGGTAGGGAGCGAGAAGCCCGATATTGCCATTCTAGATATATCGCTTCCGGAGATGAACGGATTCGACATCTGCCGCAAGATAAAATGTAATAAAAACTACCGGAAACTCCCGGTGATAATGTTCTCCTCTAAATTTCAACCGAACGACATAACATTCGCGAAGGCGCTCGGGGCGGACGAATACATAACAAAATCGGCTGAGCCCGAGGCGCTGATCAGTAAGATAGAAGAGCTTCTGAAGAAGACGCCATAAAATATTTGCTTCCATACATTGACGTTAGCGTTTTTGGTGGTATATTTAGTAGATGCGAAAAAGGAGGTGTCAGGTGGAGAATAAGATCAGAGTGTCGCGTGTAGTATTGTCTCTGGCAGCGCTGATTTTTTTCGTATCAACTTCATTATCCTATGCACAGCCTAAAGGCAATCCGCCCGGACCAAGAGGCGGGCCGGGCGCGGGTCCAAAGAAGGATCGCGATAACAATCCTCCCGGGCCGGCGGGTGGCCGGGGAACGAACTGGGAAAATCCTCCCGGACCGCAGGGCGGACCGGGCGCAAGTCCGGATAGAAGGCCTCCTATTAATCCTCCGGGACCCATGGGCGGGCCAGGCGCTGGCCCTGAAAGGAGCTCAAGTTCGCAGAGCGCCGTCGCTGTTTCAAGAGCCGAATATAAGCAAGAAATAATGAGCGATAAAGCAGCCATAGATGCTCAGAGGGGTGCGATCAAAGAACAAGCCTCCTTAGCCAGACAGGAAGAGGGTCAGCTGCGTGAGCAGATACGAGCCGCTGAGCAGTCCGGTGATATGGCGACAGCGCAGCAGTTAAGAGAGCAGTTAAGAACGACACATCAGGCCAATGTCCAAGAGAAACAGCAGAATAAGCAGGCAATGAGGTCTGCGAAACAAGAGCTTCGCCAGGACAAGAGAGAAGCGCGCCGGAAATAATAAAAATAGCAAAAAGGGGTCGTACCCATTAACGGCTTAATAGACGTGTTGGGTCAGGCCCCTTTTTGATGGTCTCAAAAAAAACTACTAATGAATATGACGGGGAGGGAGTATGAAGAGTTTCTTTGCGGTGATAGTTATTTGCACGTCTCTTGTAGCGCTAGGCACGCCGGGATATTGCCAGTATACCGAAGGAGATGATAGCGCTATTGAGCAGACCGAATCCCAGATGGGGCAGGGTCTAGATGGTGAGATCGCTGGTGATAAATCTCAAGGTCAGGCTGAAATGGATAGCGCGAACGAAGATATGAATACAGGAAGAGGCATGCAATAGAGGAGATGTGTTACGCATGAAGACGCTCATAACTTATTATTCTTTTTCAGGCAATACCGACAAAGTCGTCAATATCTTCGCCGATCTGTTGAGAAAGAAGGGCGAGGTCGTCCTTCAGAGGCTTAAGCCCGCGGATGAGATCAAAAAGTTTGCATTGCAGTGCAAAGCGGCATTCATGGGTAATAGGGCACAGCTGGAAGGCGCCGTGCAATTCGATATCGGGCAATATGATCTGCTCCTGATAGGAACGCCGGTCTGGGCATTCGCTCCGGCGCCGGCAATAAATACGTACCTGGATAAATTGTCAGGTTTAAACGGCAAAAGTGCTATAATACTTCTGACTTCAGGTAGTGGCGCAGGGGTAGGCAGGTGCTTTAAGAATATGCGGAAGGTCCTGGAGGGTAAGGGCGCGGCGAGAGTAAATGAGGTGAATATCCCGGACAGGAAGCAGGGCGATATGGGATTTATCACGGCCGCGTTGGAAAAAGTACTATAAAGCATAAAATGCAGAAGAAGACGAACAAAAAACTCTTGATCGGCATGCTTTTTTTGGTCACGGCCGCGTCTATTTTATTCGCCTGGAAAGTTTTGCTGCCCAAGGAGGCTATAGTCCTTGATCAAACGAATAAGACGCTCGTCGTAAAGGGAGATGTAAAGATAAAGAGAGCTCTTGCCGGGTCCGCCTGGCAGAAGATGGATACTTCCACGATACTTGAAAAAGGAGATATAGTGGAGACCGCTAAAGGCTCTACAGTCGATATAGTAATGGGCAGGGATACCGATAAGACCGTCAAGATAGATGAGAAGAGCCAGCTGGAAGTCCAGGAGATAAATCCCGCGTATTTAAATCTTTCCAAGGGAAAGATTTTTGTGGCGCTGAAAAAATTTGAGCCCAGATCTTCGTTTACGGTAAAAACACCGACAGCCATATGCGGAGCTCAAGGCACGGCCTGGTCGGAAACGGTAACCGATGGTAAGACTAAAGTCTGCGTATTTGAAAGCAAGATTTTCGCACGGGAGCTTGACGAGAGCGGAAGGCCGGGATTCATGAAACATACTGTGAACGAAGGCACCCAGAGGACCCTTTTAAAAGGCAAGCCAATAAGCGAACCTCAAAAGCTCAGCGATGCCGATCTGGATGAATGGAAATACTGGAGCAAGAATGTCGAGTATCTCAGAGACGGGAAGATCCTGATAAATGATTTCAGCAGGAAAGAGAACTTCAATAATCTAAAGGGCCCATTTGGCTCCTGGGTGGTCTTTTATTCCGACGCCAATCAATATTGCAGGGACGAATTTACCGCTTTTGAGAACAGGGGAGAGACCGGTTACGGCTTAAAGCTGACTTATGATGTTGATTCGCCGTTTTCCGCTTATAACGGCTTCTTTACAAATCTAATGGGCATAGACCTTACCGGTTATAAGTGTTTTGTCTTCTATACTAAAGGCGACAAGAGGTCGGGCTTCACCACCAGGATAAATGTAGAGCTTAAGAACAAATTCGAGATAGGAAAGCTTGAGGTTACAGGCATAACAGATGAGTGGCAGAAGATAGTCCTGCCACTGGAAAAATTTGTCGGTTTGAAGAACTTGCAAAATATGAAAGAGCTCGTAATTGTTTTTAGAGACCTTAGCGCCACCAAAAAAGAGGGCGTTATGTATATAGATGACCTCTATTTTTCGCGTAATGAAGAGTCAGAGACTACATAGCGATTTTGCTTGCATTTTTTAGGTCCGAGAGGTATTATACACAGTAGTTTATGCCAATGGGGAACGTCCCCTAAGGGCTAATGAAGGAGGAAGCATGGGGTTTAATTCAGGTGGTGGCGGTGGTGGATTTGGCGGAAGGCCGCGTGAAATGCACAAGGCTGTCTGCGCAGAGTGTAAGAAGGAATGCGATGTTCCTTTCAAGCCGAGCGGAGATCGTCCGGTCTATTGTAAGGATTGTTTCTCAAAGCGGAAAGATAGCGGCCGTTAAGATAAGTTAGCTTGTTATAGCGGCTTATAATATAAGACCCTACCATAAGTATTGTGGTAGGGTTTTTATTGCATAGCCCCTGGATCTGTTATAGAATGAAGGCACAATAAGCTAAGGAGTGGGCAAGAAGATGAGGATATTTTTAGCCGCGGTCACGATCTTATTTTTTGTTGCGGTATTAACCGGCTTTTATGGAGGCGCATTCGCTATGGATGAGAAGATAGTTGTCTTAGAGACGAATCAGGGAAATGTAGAGATCCGCCTTATGCCAGATGTGGCGCCAAAGGCCTGCGAAAACTTTACCAAATTAGTCGAGCAGGGGTACTATAACGGCCTCATATTTCACAGAGTTATAAAAGGATTTATGATACAGGGCGGCGATCCCACCGGCACCGGCTCTGGCGGAGCGTCGGCCTGGGGTAAGCCGTTTAAGGATGAATTTAGCGCCAAGGTTAAATTTGATTCTCCCGGCGTATTGGCGATGGCAAATTCCGGACCCAATACGAACGGCAGCCAATTTTTTATCACTACAGCAGATACCTCATGGCTGAACATGCACCATACCATATTCGGCAGGGTCATTTCGGGCTATGATGTAGTCGAAAAAATAGAAAATACGGCAGTCGGCCCCGGCGATAAGCCGGTAGCTCAACAAAAGATAATCAAAGCGTATATTAAATAATAGGGGGGCAGCATCTCCATGAGCAAATCAATCAAAGGGACGAGAACCGAAAAGAATCTTTTAAAGGCATTTGCGGGCGAATCTCAGGCGAGGAACAGATACACCTATTTTGCGAGCGCCGCAAAAAAGGAAGGGTATGAACAGATAGGTAATATATTCCTTGAGACCGCGGAGAATGAGAAGGAACATGCCAAGATCTTCTTTAAGCATCTGGAGGGCGGGGATGTCGAGATCACAGCCTCATATCCGGCAGGGATCATAAAAGATACAAAGGCGAACCTGGAAGAGGCCGCCGCCGGAGAGAATATGGAGTGGACGAGCCTCTATGCGGACTTTTCCGAGGCCGCTAAAGGAGAAGGTTTCCCTGGGGTATCGCGTTCGTTCGAACAGATCGCCAAGGTCGAGAGATTCCATGAGTCAAGATACAGAAGGCTGATCTCCAATATCGCGAGTGGAGAGGTATTTAAAAAGAAGATTTTGGTCAAGTGGCACTGTATCAATTGCGGATATGTAGTAGAGAGCGCCGTTGCTCCCGAAGAGTGCCCCGCTTGCAAACACCCTCAGAGTTATTACGAAGTGCTGGCGGAAAATTTTTGATAAAGACGCGAAGCCTATTTTTTATTGCGTTTGTGGCTTTTGCCATAGCCTCTCCTGATGCTATCTTTGCTGATGCGGTCCGGCCCGCATCCGGCACATTGCGCACATCCGATAATATCCCGATATCCTATGATCATTACAAGAGCGGCTTTGACTCCGTTGTAATAGTCTGCCCGGGATTTTTTAACAGCAAAGAGAACAGGTGGATGCGCGCTACCGTCGATATGCTTACCGCAGAATTTGACGTCATAATATTTGACTTCAGAGGCCATGGTAAGAGCGGCGGAATATATACATGGTCTGCCAAAGAGATGTTGGACGTAGACGCTGTAGTGAATTATGCCGTGTCGCAGGGGTATAAGAAAATAGGCATATTGGCATTTTCTCTCGGTGCCGCCGCCGCAGTCAGTGACGCTGCCACGAGGGGTGATATAAAGAGCATGGCCCTGATCAGCTGTCCGTCGAGATTCAGCGCCATAGATTACCATTTCTGGGAGCCGGGCATGTGGGCCGATCTTAAGGCGAATATCGATTGCGGGTGGCAGGGCAAGGGCGTTCGTTTCGGGAATATCTTTCTTCGTAAAGAGGATCCGATAGATCACATAGGTGATATCAAGGAGACCGCGATACTCTTCATACAGGGCGATAAGGACTGGATCATAAAGCCGGATCATTCGAAAAAATTATACGATAAGACGATCACCTATAAAAATCGCGAAACTATAGAGGGCGGGTTTCATGCCGAGAGGCTTATAGAGTTCCATTACAGAAGGATGAGCTCTCTCATCCTTGGCTGGTTTTCAAAAACATTAAGATAGGAGACATGCGTATGAAAATTTTTAGAAAGAGTCTTTTCCCTTCGGCAGTGCTCTTCATATTCTGCTCTTCTCTGTTAACTGGCTGCGCATTTCTTCCGATACAGACATCATCCGGTTATTTTAAGGATGTCTACAAGCGTATCCGCTACACCGTGGAAGGCCGTTACAGGGTCATAGACATCTTTTATGCTACGAGCCGCAAGCCGGATGAGAGAAAGACCTCTTCGGTATATTTTACGAACGATATGGCTAAAGGCATAACAACCGGAGCGCTCAATATAAAGATAGGCCCGGGGATAAAGATAGAGACGATGCTCCCGTACCGCCTGAAGAGGAAGGGTGTGATAGGGGTACAGAATATTGACAAAATAGATGAGAGCATTTTTATAAAACAGCTCTCCGAGGCTGTGAACGCGTCTGCGCACAAATCTCTTCTGGTCGTCGTCTTCGGCTTTAAGGATGATTTCGAAGCTACGGCGATCAAGGCGGCATATTTTGCGTATCTATTGGATGTTAATACGCCTGTGTTGTTATTTGATTGGCCGGGCGACCAGGGAGTGAGCCCCGGAGGATATGAAAAGGCCAGCGCGCTTGCCACGGAGTCCGGGCCGTATCTGGGCGAACTATTGACGAAGATCATACGCGAGGTTAAGCCTGAAAAGTTATGGGTTAATGCTTCCAGCTTAGGGTGCCAGGTCGTATGTGATGCCTTTGACCATATGTATAAGTATGACGATATATCCGATAAGGATATTGAAATAGATCACGTAATATTTGCGGCTCCTGATGTAGGGCAGGAAGAGTTCGATAGCAAATTCAAGGAACAGTTATCGAGCATGTCCAAGAAGCTCACAGCATACGTATCGTCGGATGACGAGGCGCTTCTCGTAAGCGGTATGATAACGCGGGAAGAGAAGCTTGGAAGGCAGAGAGTGCGAACAAAAGCGCCCGGCCAATTGGACGAGATGAAGAAGCTATTATATTTAAAGTCAATGGATCCGGATAAAGTCACTATTATAGACGTGACGCCTATCAACCAGGCGAGCTTCAAGCATGGTTACTATCTGGAGAGCCCGGAGTTCTTCGACGATTTTTATCAGAGGGTTTTTGACAAACAGCCCAATGTAAATCGCAGGCTTTATTTATTAAAGGTGAAAGACGGCACCGATTACTGGGTCTTGCAGGGTAATAAATAAGAGATCAAAAATAGACTTTTCGAATCTTTCAAGATAACCAAATTGGTCGCTTTTTAAATACCTTTCTGCTCACTTGGCATAGGTTTTTGTTGTCTTGTCCATAGGGCATATTATATAATGACGGGACAAACTATGGAGCGACAAAATTGCGTATAGCACACTTTGCCTTAAAGGCTCTTGCGCTCAAGGCCAGAGCTTTCGAAAAGTCGACCCTGCATCCCGCGAAGGCTCAAGAAGCGCTTCTTCTCAAGTACCTCTCCAAAAACAGAGATACAGAATACGGTAAAAAGTATCATTTTTCCGAAGTAAGATCCATAGCGGACTATCAGATGCTTGTTCCTATGAGTAGCTCAGAGTCCATCTTTCCTTACGTGGAGAGGATCAAAAATGGCTCCCGTAACGTATTGACAAAAGACAAGGTCGTCTTCTTCGGGCTCACGAGCGGCACTACCGGCAAACCGAAATTCATACCCGTAACAAAATTTTCCAGGGCCAAAAAATCCGAAACCCTCGCTCTCTGGACATACTACATATCGCGTGATCATCCGGGCGTGCTCGATGGTAAGGTCTTGGCGATAATAAATCCGGAGGATGAAGCATTTACCGCTAACGGTATTCCGTACGGCGCGGAGAGCGGACACGCATATAAGAACTTGCCCGCCATAGTAAGAAATATGTACGCCATACCTTATTACGTATTTCATATAAAAGATTACGAATCGAGATACTACTGCATCTTAAGGATAGCGATGGGACAGAATATAACGACTATCGCGACGTTAAATCCCAGCACCATCATTCTCTTGTGCCAGAAGATAGAGAAGTATAGAGATATCCTGATAGACGATATCGAAAATGGCACGCTCTATAAGGGCATAAATGTGCCTATAGATGTAAGGAAGTCTATCGAGGGGTCGCTTAAGCCCTCACCGAAAAGAGCCCGCGAGCTTAAAGATATACTAAAAGAGAAGAAGGCGCTTCTGCCGGAATATTTCTGGCCGAATCTTGAGCTTATAGAGTGCTGGAAGGGTGGGACGGTCAAGATATATTTAAAAGAGCTGCCGCAGTACTTCGGCGATACTCCCGTAAGGGACTTTGGATGTCTCTCTACCGAAGCGCGCGCTTCCATACCTATGGGTGACTCCGGAGAGGGAGGAGTCCTCGCCATCAATACTAATTTTTACGAATTTATTCCGAAGGAGGATATGGGCAAGCGTCAGAAGAGGTTCCTTCTCTCCGATGAATTATCCAGGGGCAGGGACTATTTTATTATAGTCACCACTCCCGGCGGGCTATACAGGTATAATATAGATGACATAATCACGGTCAAGGGCTTCTTTAATAATACGCCTGTGATAGAGTTTATACAGAAGGGGCTGAATGCCGTCTCCGTTATGGGTGAAAAGCTTTACGAGTCGCAGATGAATGAAGCCATCAACAGGGCGGTCGACAAGAATAAGCTCTTGCTGGAGTTCTTCTCCGCTTCCGTACAGTCGGGCAAACCGCCGCGGTACGTATTTTTGGTTGAATTTGACGGGGCCGTCTCTTCTACAGGCAAGAGAGAGCTATTGAAGTCTATTGAGGAAGAGCTCGGGTTAGAAAATGCCGAATACAAATATGTAAGAGACTCACAGCTATTAGGTCCGCCGATACTTAAAGTGGTCAAGAAGGGCGAATTTGAAAGATACCGGGCGAGGCGTGTTGCCGAAGGCGCCAATGACAGTCAGTTCAAGGTGCCCGAGCTTACAGCCGATGAAAATTTTCAAAAGAACTTCGTTGTAGAGGAAGAGATCATTCTCGATCGATAGAAAGGAATTTAATATGGAATTTGATAATATAAAGGCAGATGTTAAGAAGCTGGCGATAGAGACGACGCGCATGGACAACGGGGAATACTTTGAGGCAGTCATAGGTCGTGCATGTCTCGAAGGAATGGTCCGCGCGCTTGAGGGCATCTTCGGAGCCCCCGTATGGCCGTCGGACAATAAGCTGTCGAAAGATACACAGGCCCTGATAAAGAGCGTAGGAGGTTTAAGAAAAGGCCAGACTCTATATTTTCTAAGCAAAGAAGGATCTTCGGTATTTGCCATGCTCTGGCCTTGGCAGGATGGCGAGAGGATAACGATCAAGATGAGCAAGGTATGAATCCCGCCCGTCCTAAAACTTTAAAACATTTTTATTTGAGAAAACCTTATTTGTGGTGAAAGCGTTTGAATGTGTTAAAACAACCATTTAACGATAACCTTTGGAAAGGACGGGCGGGATGAAGAATCTTGTAACCGGCGCGACCGGTTTTGTAGGCAGTCACATAGCCGAGAGGCTGATAAAAGAGGGTGAAGATGTCGTAGCTTTGGTTAGGAAGACGAGCAATACCGGATTTTTGTCCGGCATCGGCGCGAAATTCGCGTATGGCGATATCAATGACATCGAGTCCGTAAAGACCGCGATGCGGGGTATAGATGTTGTATATCATAGCGCGGCCCTAGCGGACGAATGGATATCCCGTGAAGAAGCTTACCGCGTCAACGTCGAAGGCACCCGAAACCTTCTCGACGCTGCCCAAGAAGCTAATGTGAAGCGTTTTGTATTTATAAGCTCCCTTGCCGTGCTGGGCATGAAGGACCACCATGGCACACCGGCGGACTCTCCTTACCATAAGACCGGTGATAGCTACATAGACACAAAAATAGATTCGGAACAGCTTGTCATGGACTATTACAAGAAGTACGGCCTTCCTGTGACGGTGGTGAGGCCGGGATTCGTATTTGGGCCCCGCGACAACAAGCTCATACCGAGGCTCTCCGACCGGCTAGGGAAGAAGCAGTTCATCTTTGTAGGCAGCGGCAAGAATAAGATAAATGCCGTATATATAGAGAATCTTACCGACGCCATAATAAGCGCGGCAAGAAGCGAAAAGGCCGTCGGACAGAAGTATAATGTTACCAACGACAGCGGCATGACACTCGAGGAGCTGGTATTGAAGATAGTGGATATATGGAAATTCGACACTCCCAGGAAGCATATACCTAAATTCATGGCATATCTTGTCTGTAATATTCTTACCGGGATGGCGAGGCTTACAAAAGCTAAAGAGCCGCCGTACATTACAAAGACCAGGATAAAGTTCCTGAGCCTTAATCTCGATTTTGACATCAACAAGACAAAGAACGATCTCGGATATAGCCCGCGCGTCTCGATAGAAGAGGGCTTAAAGAGGACAAAAGACTGGATGGAAAAGAATGCAGGTAGGGCAGTTCGAAACTGAGGACAGTTCAGAATTATATTACAACTGCTGGTCGGCCGGAGTGGACTCGCCCTGCGTAATATATCTACACGGCCTTGAGAGCCATATGGGCTGGTTCATTAATCTCGCGGAGTTCTTGGTCTCAAAGGATATTAATACATATGCCTTTGACAGGCGCGGCTCAGGGCTTAATAAGAACAATGCCAGAAACTTCTCTTCCAGATACATGTCGAGCGATCTGAAGATATTCATAGACCTTGTGAAGGAAGAGCACCCTAAAAGCAGCGTCTTTTTAATAGGCCTCTGTCTGGGCGGCAAGATCGCCGTAGACTTTTTCTCGTATCATAAGGATCGCCTGAACGGCCTCATACTCATATCGCCGTCACTGAAGACCAGACTGAAGTTCTCTTTGCCCGATAAGCTATCCATTCTCTTCAGGCCAAACAGCCTGCTCAAAGTCCCGATAGAAGACACCATGTTCACTTCGAACGAAAAATACCTCAAGTACATAAAGAGCGACTCTCTCCGTTTAAGGCATATCCCGGCCGAGCATCTTTTAGAGATAGCAAAGATGGAGCGGCATCTCGTGAAGGCTTCGAATAATATAAGGCTGCCGGTCCTTTTGATGCTTGCGGGGATAGATGAGATCATAGATACCCGCGCCGTAAGAAGGTGGTATGAAAGATTGCCGTCTTCGGATAAGACTCTGAAATTTTACAAAGGCTATCATCATCTACTGACGTTTGAAGAGAACGCCGATCTGGTGATGGAAGATATTGCCTTTTGGATAAAGAAGAGGGCCGATGCCTAAAATTTCGCGATTAGAAGTATTCAAAGTAAACATCCCGTTCAAGGTCGCTTTTAAACACTCTCTTAAATCCAGGCGGGACAGTGAAAGCATATTTGTAAAGGTCTCTCTCGATAACGGTATAGTAGGATTCGGCGAATCTCTGCCGAGAAGTTATGTCACGGGAAATACTCAAAGTTCCGTCTATGCGCAATTAAAAGAGTTCATGCCGAAATTGCATGGCGCCGAGCTGGGCCCAGAGCGTGAGGGGGCGAGTTTTATAAGATCTCTCGAGGGAATAGAGGGTGAAGCGCGCTGCGCGCTGGAGATGGCGCTTCTAGATTGCCTTGGGAAGATCTCGAATGTGCCCGTTTACGATATCCTGGGAACTCTTTTGAATAAGAGCTTTGCCTGCAGCGCGGTGATCTCCGGAGACTCTCTTTTAAAGTCTGCCCTTGCCGTAATATATTTTAAAGCTAAAGGATACAAGTGCTTTAAGATAAAGGTCGGGACCGATAATGATTCAGACAGGGTCCGTCTTGTGAGATGCTTGGTAGGCGATGCCGATATAAGGGTTGACGCCAATGGCGCATGGGATGTCGCCCGGGCACTTCAAGCGATAGAGAGTATCAGGAAATTTAATATCTCTTGCGTGGAACAGCCCACTCCTAAGGGCGACTTCGATGCGATGCAGGAAGTGACGGACTTTTGCCATGAGCTGGTGATGGCGGACGAATCTTTGTGTACTGTAGATGATGCTTTGAGGCTGGTCCGGATCAAAGGTTGCGATATGTTCAATGTAAGACTCTCCAAATGCGGCGGGATATTCAGGTCCATGGATATTATAAAGGTAGCCCAAGATCACGAGATGGGCTATCAGATAGGCTGCCATGTCGGTGAATCCGGAATATTGACCGCGGCCGCCATGCATCTGGGTGCGGTATCGAAGAGTTTCGCGTATTTCGAGGGGGGATATTCGAGACTCCTTTTGAAAGAGGATATTATCGAGGAAGATTTGACGCCAAGGAGAGGCATAGGGTATACTTTAAGCAGGCCCGGCCTTGGCGTGACGGTTAAGGAAGACGTCTTAAAGAGGTATATAACAGAATGAATATCATCAGTCTCCTGATAAAAACCCGCATTCTCGACAGTATTAAATTCGACCTGTGCACCATAGATCCTGTTAAGACCCAGAAGAAGCTACTCTCCCGCATCATAAGAAAGAACAAAAATACGCTTTACGGCAAGGAACACGGTTTCTCATCTATCAAGACCGTGAAGGATTTTCAAGATAGAGTCCCCATCAATAATTACGAGTCGCTGAGGCCTTACATAAAGAAGATCCTGAGGGGAGAGAGCGGGATCCTCACAAAAGAAAAGGCCATATTCTTCGGGATAACCAGCGGCACTACCAATAAGCCCAAATTCATTCCCGTAACTAAACGTTCCCGTATGCAAAAAGCGAAGGTCATGAGCGTATGGCTCTACCACCTTCTTACTGATCATCCGGATACGTTGAAGGGCAAGGCCCTCGTCATCATGAGCCCTGCGGTGGAGGGGTACGCCCCATCCGGGGTTCCATACGGTTCGGAATCCGGAGACGCCTACAAGAATATGCCATCCTTAGTCAAAGATCACTATGCGCTCCCTTATGAGGTCTTCTGTATAAAAGATTATGAAGCGCGTTATTATACCATGCTGAGAATAGGCATAGAGGCGGATGTTACGAACATATCCACGATGAATCCCTTAACGATACTTGTGCTATGCCAGAAGATAGATAAATATGCCAGAGATATAATAGATGACATAAGGGGCGGCTCGCTTAACAGATTCCTGAAAATAGATCCGTCTATACGCAAGGCAATAGAAAAGACGATCGCCCCCAACCCGGAGAGGGCTAGTCTCTTAGAGAAGCTCTTTATGGAGAAAGGCACGCTTCTGCCGAAAGACTTTTGGAAAAATCTCACTCTTATAGCGTGCTGGACCGGAGGGACTGTGGGATTGTACGTAAAGGAGCTTGCTAAATATTTTCCGGAAGGCGTAAAGATGCGCGACTTCGGCTATGTCTCTACAGAAGCACGGGTATCGGTGCCGATATCCGATAACGGTCCGAGCGGCGTCCTCACGGTCGGTTCGAATTTTTACGAATTCATACCGGAAGAGGATATTGAAAAACCGCACCCAAGATATTTTACTATAGATAAGCTGAAAAAGGGCGGACGTTACTATATCATATTTACAACCCCCGGAGGCCTATACCGGTACAATATCGACGATATAATAAGAGTGGTGGGCTTCCAAAAAGCCGCGCCCGTAATAGAATTTATCCAGAAGGGGCAGAATGTATCTTCCGCTACCGGCGAGAAGCTTTACGAGGCCCATATCATAGACGCGATACACAAAGCGAAGGAAGCGATCGGTGTGGATGTGGAATTCTTCTGCGCATGCCTGGAGTGGCAGATGCCGCCATGCTATTCCTTTCTGGTAGAGTTCACCCAGGAGCATGACGCGGGCAAGAAGAAGCACTTTTTGAACCATGTCGAGGATAGTCTGGGCAGGATCAATATAGAATATAAAGCGAAGCGCCGCTCTCAAAGGCTCGGAAAACCTACATTAAAGATCCTGGAGCAGGGTTCTTTTGAAAAGTTCCGGAGAGCTCGCCTGGCGATTCTCCAGCACGACAGCCAATTTAAGGCCTGCCATTTACGCTGCGATTTTAAGATCCCGCCTGAGTTCAAGATAGTCGAAGAGATAATATTATAATGGAAGAGCGTCTGATACTAAAGAAGCGTAATCAGAACCTGATCATAGCTGTGATCAGCGCGTCCGTATTTATGTTCAGCATCGATTACAGTATGCTGAATATAAGCTTACCCACCATAACGGGCTACTTTAATACAACCATCAGCAGCGTATCCAGGCTGCCGCTGGTCTACCTATTGGTAGTGACGAGCACCGTACTCCTATTCGGAAAGCTCGGCGATACTTTAGGGCTAAAAAAAATATTTACTATTGGCTTGGCCATATTTATAGCAGGAACATCTCTTTGCGCTTTCGCGCCTACGCTAAACGCGCTATTTATCTTTAGAATATTTCAATGTTTCGGAGAAGCGATGTTTAGTCCCATAGGTATCGCCATCGTGACGACCTGCCTTCCCTCGTCGATCCAGGGCAAGGCGCTCGGCATTATGGCCACGGCTCAAGGGCTCGGCTTCTCTCTCGGGCCGGTGCTCGGCGGTTATATTAATAGCCATATGGGCTGGCACGGAATATTCTTTGTGAATATTCCGATAGGCCTTTGTGTTCTGGCAGCGGCGCTTAAAGCGCTTCCGTCAAAGCAGGAGAAGCCTCTCTCGGAAAGAATAGATTATCTCGGCGCCGTATTGATATTCGTTTCGCTCGCTCCGCTCATATATACGTTAAACTCCATAGGTAAGATGGGATTAAATAATCCGGTAATAATATCGTGCCTGGCGATATTTGGCGCGGCGCTCATACTCTTCATCATCCGTGAGAAGAGGACTAAAGATCCGATACTCGATATAGCCCTATTCAAAAATATGGATTTCACATTCGCGGTCCTTTCGGCGTTCTCTGCGATATTTGTCTATATGGGGCTCTTGTTCCTATTTCCATTCTACCTGAGTATGGTAAGGGGCCTCGATGCGATGCATTCGGGCTTGATCTTGATGGCGCCTGCAATGATGGTCATGATATTCGCCCCTCTGGCCGGGATCATATCGGACAGGATCGGCGCCAGACAGATATGTTCCATTGGCATGGCCTTGACGGGGCTGGCGTTCTTCATGTTCTCTCTATTCGCGCCGAGATCATCGCTATTTTTCATATTACCATCGCTCATAGTAGCCGGTATAGCGATAGGATGTTTTTTGCCGGCCAATAATAAGCTTGTGATGGCGCACATTCCCGCGGACAAACAGGGGATGGGATCGGCCGTTTATAAGATAGTCATGAGTTTAGGCGGTGTATTCGGGATAGCGGTAATACCGCTCGTGTTAATGAAAACGATCTACGCTAAGACGGCAGTACTGCATATGAGTATTCAGAATGTTAAACATTCGCCCGAAGTGCTGATGGCCGGATTCGATGCCGCCTTCAGGTTCGGGGCATTCGTATGCGTAGCAGGGCTGATCTTCGCGCTGCTGGCAAAAGACAAAAAGGAAAAGGGGTAAATTTTTCCGCTTCAAGCGGATAGGTGTACCCTACGATGCACGTCTCAGGGCTTAGGCGGAACTTCCGAACTCCGCCTTCTACAGCCTGCCCCTGAAGCCTGCTGAGGAAGTTTTATTAAAAAGTGAATGGAAGAAGATGAGTAGAGCATTAGTGGCGGATCGTAAGGGCAAGGTATTTGAGATGCCTGATCTTGAAGCGGCCGGGATGAAGGCAGGGGTGTTCTTCGCCCTGAAGATGCAGGATCTGATAAAGTTACCCGCCGGCAGTGAGATATTTCATCTGCCCGGCAGAGCCGCTATAACGTATGATCCCGACAAGCGATCCTTTATTCAAGGTGAAGATCTTCCTGCCGTAGCCGCTTTTTTACCGCCCGGATATACGGTCACGTATAACAGCGCCTACGCCGAGATCGGCGACCCTAAGGCGCTACCTCTCTTTGCATATGCGGCATGCGCGATCCATAACGGAGATATATACGCCGCGGGGGTCAGAGTCGACAGGTCGCTCTGCCATGATCCGCGTTTTATGGATATGAAGCTTATAAAGCTCGGCGCGGCAAAATTAAAGAAGATCTTCCCGAAGAACAGGCTGGTTGAACATCTCGCCAGATGCGCGTTCTCCTACGGTTGTCCTAACGCCAAGAACCTATTCTTAAATAGATATGAGGCGCCGCTTCCGACGTCTCCCGCGTGCAATGCCCAATGCGCCGGATGTATTTCGTATCAGCCGAATAAGAAATGCCCGGTCACTCAGCCGAGGATAAAGTTTATCCCCACGCCGGACGAGATCGCCCAGATAGCTCTCTACCATATCGGTAATGTCCGGCAGCCTATAGTCAGTTTCGGGCAGGGATGCGAGGGCGAGCCGCTGCTTTCATCAGACATTATAGAAAAGGCCATAAGGTCGATCAGGAGATGCTCTTCAAAGGGCGTGATAAATATGAATACCAATGGAAGCCGTCCGGATGCCGTCGCGAGGCTCTTCGACTCAGGTCTCGATTCTATCCGCGTAAGTTTAAATAGCGCGCGTGAAAAATATTATGTCAGGTACTATAGGCCGAAAGATTATTCGTTTAGCGATATTTTAAAGTCTATTAAAGAGGCTAAAACCAGAGGCGGCTTCGTCTCTCTGAACTATCTTACTATGCCCGGGTTCACCGATTCTCCGGATGAGATCGCCGCCTTTAAGAAGCTGGTGAAGAGGATCGGGATAGATATGATACAATGGCGTAATTTAAATTATGATCCTCTGAGATATTTTAAAGAATTAGATGTGTCAGTAAAGAGAGAAGATATGTTTGGTGTAAGAGAGATGATGGGGTCATTAAAAAAAGATTTTCCAAGACTTAAGATGGGATATTTCAACAATTATGAAAGTATTAATAGTAGACGGGTATAACGCCATACATAAGATACCCGAGGTGGACGATCTTTTGGATGAGAGCCTCGAGGACGCCCGTAATGCAATAACAGATCTCGCCAGAGAATATCAGCGCCGTCATGGAGGGATAGCGGAGGTTCACGTCGTATTCGACGGAAGAGATGAATACAGGGGGCTCTCTTTCAATAGGCCCGATCAGGTCTTTTCCGGAACCGGAGAAGGCGATAGATCGATAATACGCCTGGCTCAGGATAAATCGGAAAGATTCCATGTTATAGTGGTATCGGACGATAACCGCGTGGGAAACAGCTGCCGTGCCGCAGGAGCCACTGTTATACCGGTAAAAAAATTCTATGAATTTATCAGATAATTTTAAGCATATGTTCAGGGCGCTTAAGTCCAGGAATTACCGCCTATTCTTTATAGGGCAGGGCATATCCCTGACCGGGACCTGGATGCAGCAGATGGCCATATGCTGGCTGATCTATCGTCTTACCAAGTCTCCTTTTATGCTCGGATTTGTAGGGTTCCTGGGAAATATTCCCACCCTTATCTTTACGCCGTTCGCGGGTGTTCTTGCCGACAGGATGAATAAGCACCGCATGTTGATAGTAACTCAAGGACTGGCGATGGTACAGGCTCTGATCCTCGCCGCACTTATAATGACCGGGAAGGTAGAGGTGTGGCAGATATTGGTGTTTGCTATTTTTCTGGGTATAGTGGCAGCCTTCGATGCCCCGGCGAGGCATGCTTTCATCGTTGAAATGGTAGGTAGAAAAGAGGACCTGGGCAATGCGATAGCGCTCAATTCATTGGTCTTCAACGCCGCCCGGCTTATAGGCCCTTCCATGGCCGGCATACTCGTCGCTCTCTTCGGAGAGGGCATATGCTTTCTATTCAACGGCCTGAGCTATATAGCGGTCATCGCGGCGTTATTGGGCATGCACATTACGCATCGTGTGATAGTTCGTCAGGACAAACATATAATGCAAGGCTTAAAAGAGGGCGTTAATTATGCTTTCAGCCATAAACTAATAAGATCCATCCTGCTATTGACCGGACTGGTAAGCATGATGGGGATGTCCTATGTTGTGCTGATGCCTGTCTTTGCGAAAGATGTATTGCGCGGAGACGCAAATACTCTCGGTCTACTCATGGGCTCAACGGGTCTCGGCGCTTTAATAGGCGCATTTTTTCTCGCGTCGCGTAATGGCACCAAAGAATTAAACAGGATAGTATTTTTAACTACCAACATCTTCGGTTTTGGCCTGATAGCCTTTTCATTCTCCAGAGTTTTGTGGCTATCCATGCTAACGTTGTTATTTATAGGATTCGGTATGATGGTCCAGATGTCCGCCAATAATATGATCATACAGGCGATCGTCCATGATGATAAGCGCGGGCGGGTCATGAGCTTATTCATGGTAGCTTTTATGGGAATGGTCCCGTTTGGGTGTCTTATAGCGGGGGCCCTTGCGAACAGATTCGGCGCTCCAAACGCGATCATGGCGAGCGGCCTCTTCTGCGCGGCCGGATCATTTCTTCTGCGAAATACAAAACATGACACAGTCGCCTAATATGTGGTATGTCTATATAATCAAGTGCTCGGATAGGTCGCTCTACACGGGCATTACGACGGATATCGGACGCCGGATCGGCGAGCACAATTCCGGTAAGGGAGCCAGCTATACTCGTGTCCGGACCCCTGTAAACCTGGTCCATAATGAAAGCCATCCTGATAGGTCGAAAGCGTTAAAAAGGGAAGCCGAGATCAAGAGTTGGCCCAGGAGCAAGAAATTGGCGTTGATAAAAAAAAGATTACGGATGAAATAATAATTGACTCGCTTTTTTTAAAATGATATACTTTCGTTAGGAAATACAAAAAGGGGGATAATTAATGAAGAAGGATATAGTAATTGTCGCGCTTATAGGAATACTTTTCGTATTGGTCGCAGGAAGCATAGTCGCGAGTTTCTCCTTCTATAAGGAATATAAAGATAAGATGGATTATCTGGAACAGCAGAGCATGTCCGGGAAAAATAAGGTAGAAGGCCTGGAGGCTAAGCTCGATAATTTTAAATCCACTATGGATGATGTAAGTTTTCAGATAAAAGGTTATAGCGATAACATCAAGGCTGTGCAGAACACATTAAGTTTAAGCGAAGACGAGAGAAAGAGCCTCATGTTGAAGCTTGAGGAGATGAAAAAAGATCTGCAGGGCTGGCAAAAGGATTATTCATCCACCGTTATCGATATCAGGCAGAGTATGATGGTCCTGAAAGATAATCTCGATACGATGGAGAATAAAGCAAAAGAAGTTGAGCTGGGCAAGATCACGGTGAAGCAGAGCGAAAAGAAAGACGCGCCGCCGGTCCCCGAGAAGAAGAAGTCTGAGAGCTCAAATCTTAAATCAGGCAGTGTAAGAAAAGCAGGCACTTACTAATATCTCTCTATATATACACATACCTTTTTGCAGAAGTAAATGCCGCTACTGCGGCTTCTATAGCGCCCCTTATAAAGGGGCGCTCTCTTTTAGCTACCGCGATGCTCTCATAAGCCAGATCGATTCTCTGAAAGGAGAGTTCCGCACCATATACATAGGAGGCGGCACTCCCACCGTCTTGGAGATCGAGTCGTTAAAGAAGATACTTACATCCTTAAGAAAATTCTCTAAAAGATCCGTTGAATTTACTATAGAGGCCAATCCCGAGAGCCTGACAGCGGATAAACTTTCGCTATTTTTGGATGAAGGCGTAAACAGGATAAGCATAGGAGTTCAGTCTTTTAATAGCGCCAAACTAAAGAGGCTGGGAAGGCTTCATGATGATACCTCCGCACTGAAGGCCGTTGAGAAAGCATCAAAGGCCGGATTCAAAAATATCTCCATCGACCTTATCTTCGGAATATGGGACGAAACTCTGCCGGAATGGAAAGACGATCTAAGAAAGGCGGTGGACCTGCCAATAGAACACATATCCTGCTACAGCCTCACCTATGAACCGGGCACATTCATTAAAGAATGTGTGAAGAATGGGTCCATTACCATGCTCCCGGAAGAGAGCTCTGCTGATATGTATGAGTTAGCTATCTCTTATCTGGCAGATAAAAGCTTCGCGCAATATGAGATATCCAATTTCTCCAGGCGCGGATCCAGCTGCAAGCATAATTACACTTATTGGAATAATGATCCTTACACAGGCCTGGGCCCATCGGCAGTCTCGTATGCCGACGGAGTGAGGACGGAGAACCTCTCGGACGTATCGGAGTATGTCGATAAGGTCAGAGCAGGCCTCCGGCCGATCGGATCGAGCGAAAAACTATCGCCGGAAGATAGAGCTAAAGAGACAGCCGCCGTAAAGATACGGACCATGGATGGGATAGATCTTGATTGGTTCAGGAAGAAGACCGGCTTTGAACTGCCGCTTCTGGCCAGAGAAGTATTGCCAAGGCTTATCGAGGATGGCTTGATAGAAGAGACGAGGTCCGGCCTCGCGGTCATAGCGGTGCGCCTTACCTCGAGAGGCATCCTATTCTGCGATACGGTTTCAAGCGCATTTCTGTAAAGCGGCATAATATGGTATAATGATTCTATGAAAATAACGCCAAAGAGAAGATCGGGGATACTTGCGCCGCTATTTTCGATATATTCTGAGAATAGTCTTGGGATCGGAGACCTCGAAGACCTGAAGCTCCTGATTGACTGGTCTTCGGAATGCGGTTATTCGATAATACAGCTCCTGCCGATGAATGAAGTGGGCCCCACATTCTGTCCTTACGATTCCATCAGCTCCTTTGCTCTCGAACCGATGTATGTTTCGTTGAAGCGTGCAGCGGAAACAAAAACATCTCATGTAGACTATAGCGTCAAAGAGAAAAAAAATAAGCTATTGCGGGACATCTACGTTTCGGAAAAGGAGATCGGCTCGAATAAAGAGCTTAAGAAGTTTTGCGATGAAAACTGTTACTGGATAGATGGCTATAGCCTCTTCAAGGCTATCAAAGGCTATCATAAAGATGCCCCCTGGTATGAGTGGGGTGATGGATATAAGAATCGTGATAATAACCTGCTCGAAGAGTTCGAAAAAGAACATAAGGATGAGCTCCTCTTTTATAAATGGATCCAATGGGTGCTCTTCAAACAATTTAAGGATGTGAAGATATATGCCAAATCAAAAAAGGTCTTAATTAAAGGTGATCTGCCGATACTCGTCTCCCGCGACAGCGCCGATGTATGGGCGCATCCGGACTTCTTCAAGCTGGAATTTGCCGCCGGCGCACCCCCTGATATGTACTGTGCTAAAGGCCAGCGCTGGGGTATGCCGACCTATAATTGGGACCGTATAAGAGCGGATAATTTTAAATATGTGAAAGAGAAGCTGAAGTACGCGGAAAATTTTTATGATATATTGAGGATAGATCATGTGGCGGGATTGTTCCGGATATGGAGCATACCATGTAATGAGCCCCGGGAGAACCAGGGCCTTAACGGCTTCTTCGATCCTCCGGATGAAAATGTGTGGGGCTCTCATGGCAGGGACCTGTTATCGGCCTTACAGAATAGCACATCATTATCTTTGTGCGCCGAGGACCTTGGTATAATACCCAAAGTATGCCGCGACGCTCTCCGGGATATGGGCATTCCCGGCAATGATGTCCAGAGGTGGATGAAGGATTGGGCGGTCAAACATGACTTTCTCTCCCCCGATAAATACAGAAAGCTATCGGTAGCGATGCTCTCTACCCATGACACCACTAATTGGGCCGCATGGTGGGAGAATGAAGCAGGCACCGTTGATGAGGAGCTATTTATAAGAAAGTGTAATGAGCGCGGGATAGATTTTAGTCTTGCGAAGGAGCGGCTCTTTGATCCCAAGCGTTCGAAGCATGGCCGGCTGCGCTGGAGAGAGAGTGTCGATTCCATAGATATGTATATAGAGATCCTCGGCAAAAGACCGGAGGAGCTAAAAGATTTTGTCGATCTCTATGAGAATACATACCTTGAGAAAGAGAAGCTCTGGAAGAGCCTAAAGCTGAATGGGCCGATGAGGGAGAAGTCCGACGAAAAGATAGTCCGCGCCGCGCTTGAGATAACGGCTTCGTCCGATGCCGTATTCTGCATAGAGCTGATATTCGATCTGCTGGATCTCGCGGGCCTGTGTAAAGGGGACCCTTATAAATACAGGGTAAATACTCCCGGCACGGTGAGCGCGGATAACTGGTCATTAAAGATACCCATTTCGCTCGAAAAGTTAGCGGCCCATAAGATCACAAAAGAGCTGAAGGCGATAGCCACCGCATCGGGGAGAGTATGATTGTTTCACGTCAGCTATGCTTAACGGCAGGCAGGCTGTAGACCTTGGGGTCAGCCACCTTCAGCGGACATAAATTTGGATTGGGCATCCAAATTTATTCGTAATAATTTTTACAAAAATTTTATTCTTTCGAGAATTACAATTTTTTTGCTATACCGCCATAAGGAGTAAAAATTATTTAACACCGCTTCAGGTGGGTGACCCCAAGGTCTTCGCCTGCCATGAGACTCTCTAAAAGGGGTCAGGCGCTTTTTAGGGGTAGGCCTGGCACCTTTTCCTAAAAAGGCGCCTGACCCCTTTTGACGCGCTGAAGAAGGGTTGACTAAAACTTTTCTGTTCCTGGGGATATCATATGCGGGTGATGTTGGATGGGACCCAAATTTTAACGTGGGGGATGGGGGTTTTCAGGAAATCCGCGTTGGTTGAGAGTTGGGTATTTGTACCCCCCACGGAAAATTTGGGAGATCCAATGGCAGGACCCGCGATAAACTGACTGTAGAAACAGAAAAGTTTTATCGAGCTGTAGAGAGAAGGTTTAGGACGAATTACATGAAAAAAATTCTTATAATCTCATCGGACGGCAAGCTCAAAGATGTCCTGAAGTTCTGCTTTGAAGGGTGGGGGTACGAAGTCTTTCTCGAAGACGGAGGATTTAAAGACCTGGCCCCGATAAAGAAGATCTCTCCGGACGTCGTGGTCGCGGATGTCCACTCCGCGAGCAAGGAGAGACTGCAGATATGCCGCGCCTTGAAGGATGACTTCATCACCGCATTCATACCGGTAGTCGCCCTTATCGATAAGAGACAGCTCAGGGATCAGCTCCTCGAAATAAAGCAAGGTGTCGATGACTACCTGATCAAACCCCCTGATCCGCTCGATCTGAGAGTTCGCATAGAGATGGCCATCAAAAGATCCCAATACAGTTTTTACTCAAACCCGCTGACAGGACTGCCGAGCGGCCGCATTATAGAAGAGGCGCTTAAAGGCAAGATCGATAATGGTGAGAGCTTCGCGTTCGGCTACATAGATATAGATAATTTCAAATATTTTAATGATGTATATGGATACCTAAAAGGCGATAGAATAATAATGCAGACGGCCTATATGTTATATACCGTCATAAAAGAATCCGGCAATAAAGGAGACTTCATAGGCCACATAGGCGGAGATGATTTTATATTCATAACATCTGTCGATAAGTATAAGGCTGTAAGCGAGAAGTTCATATCGCTTTTCGACAGACTCATACCTTTCCACTATTCCGATACTGACAGAACTAACGGATATATTACCGCCAGAGATAGGACGCGCAAGATAAAACATATCCCTCTCATGAGCGTCTCTTTGGCGTTGGTCATAAAGGACGGCCTTTCGGAGATAAAGAACGCCATAGAGATCAATGAAAAGGTCTTCGAGATAAAGAGATACTTAAAGACCGTAGCGGGAAGTAAATTCATGTCCGACAGGCGAAATCGTAAAGAGCCTCTCTCCGGTCCCGTCACACATAATAAGGAAGACCATTCAAGACTCGACGGCAAGCCGCTGGGACAGGTGCTATTGGAAAAAGGCGAGCTCTCTCAAGAACAGTTGGATGAGGGGTTGTCTGTACACTGGAAGCGCGGGGTAGTGCTGGGGGAGGTACTAAAAGAGCTCGGCTTTATTACGGAAGATAACCTGCGTGGTGCGCTCGAGGATATAGATTTGTATAAAGGATGATTATATGGTAAAATCAACTACACATGAACGATAAGGTCATAAGAGTTCTGCTTCTAGAGGATAATAAGCCCGATGCCGACCTTATTCAGGGGATGCTGAAGAAGGCGAAGAAGGCCGGCTTTATTGTGGAAGTCTGCAGCACACTTTTAAAAGGCCTGGAACGGCTGGCAAAAGGCAATATAGATGTAACCCTCCTGGATCTCTCTCTCCCCGACACTATCGGCCTCGACACATTCGGCAGGATTCACGCGCACGCTCCGCTGGTGCCGATAGTTGTCATCACAAGTTCCGCGGATGAGGCTCAGGCATTAATAGCTCTCCAGAAAGGCGCCCAGGAGTACATTATAAAAGAGGAGCTGAGTCTAGAGGTCTTATCCAGATCGATACGCTATGCTATTGAGCGCAATAAGGTAAGAGTGGAACTGCATGGTGTGCAGACGAGATTAGAGAGGATCAATGATTGCTTCCTGAAATTCGGTGAAGACCCGCATGAAAATATCCGCCGATTAACATTCCTCTTCGGCGAAATGCTCGGCGCGACATGCGCGCTCTACAATTGCCTCGATAAGGACGGAATGCTCTGTTCTATTAGCCAGTGGCAGGCGCCCGCGGATTATAAGCCAAAAGATAATCCAGAAGGGCATATATGTTATGACGTTATAAGAGAAGGAGACGGCGAGGCTTTCATAGTGCGCGATCTGCAGAATACCAAATACGGCAAGACCGACCCGAATGTCAAACAGTATAAACTCGAGACATATATAGGATATCCCATTAAATGGAAGGGCGAGATCATCGGTTCGCTCTGCGCCGTTTACCAGAGAGACTTTGTGCCGACCGGGGATGACATGAGGCTTGTCAGCGTGATCGCGGCAGGAGTGGAGGTGGAGGAACGCCGCGCCCGAGCGGAGGATAGGGTGAAGGAAGGCGAGCGTTTCCTCTCAAACGTATTTTCGAGCATTCAGGACGGCCTTTGCATAATCGACACGGACTATAATATCGTACGCGTTAATAATACGATGGAAAAATGGTATTCGCACAATATGCCGCTAATAGGAAAAAAATGCTATGAAGCGTATCATTGCAGATCCGCCGAGTGCGAGATCTGCCCGTCAAGAGATACGTTAAGGACCGGAAAGGCAGCTTATGGGGTCGTCCCAATGTCAGGCTCAAAAGGAGAGCAGATAGGCTATATGGATCTCTATAGTTTTCCTCTTCTCGATGCGGGCACCGGAAAACTGAAAGGCGTCATAGAGTATTTGCGCGATATCAGCGAACGTAAACGCGCCGAGGACGACCTGCAAAAGATAAATAGAGATCTTCTGACCTCGAATAAAAAATTAAATCAGCTCTCTTTACGTGATCCGCAAACCGGATTATATAATCACAGATATCTTACCGAAATAATCGATACTGAGTTCTACCGCTCCAAAAAACTCGGCAATCCTATATCCATAGTCATGCTGGATGTGGATTACTTTAAATCGATCAATGATACTTATGGCCATCAGTTCGGTGATGTGGTGCTAAAGCAGCTTGCGCAGCAGCTCAAGAAGATGGTGCGTCAATACGATGCCATCGTGCGATACGGCGGCGAGGAGTTTGTGATAATGTCTCCCGGGACCGACAGGCCCCATGCGTTGATGCTGGCGCAGAGAATACTTGAGGCGATCAGCCTGTATAGTTTCGGTAATGCGAAGATATCCGTTAAATTAAAGGTAAGCATTGCTGTGGCCTCCTATCCGGAAGACAGAGTAACAGCCGCAATGGATCTTATAAAATTATCCGAGACTATTCTTGCTAAGACTAAGTGTGATGGGGGCAATAGGGTCTATTCATCTATGGATGATGGTGCGTTCTCCGGAGACCAAGTAGGGCATGTTAAGGGCCTGGGTGCTGACATATTGCAGAAGAAACTGGATAAACTTCATAAAGAGGCCAACGAAAATCTCGCAGAGTCTATATTCGCTTTTGCCAAGACGATCGAGGTTAAGGATCACTACACCGGAGAGCATGTAGAGAAGACCGTGAAATATGCCACCGGTATAGCGAAAGCCCTCGACCTCTCTTCATCCGACATAGAGATGGTGCGCCAGGCCGCGATGCTTCATGACCTTGGTAAGATAGGTATAAGCGAATCGCTCTTGAATAAAAGAGCAAAACTCACGAATAAAGAGATGGCCATGATAAGGAAGCATCCGAAGATAGCGGCAGACATATTAAGGCCGATCCATGTGCTTAATGCCATCATACCACTTATACTCTATCACCATGAAAGGTGGGATGGTAAAGGCTACCCTAATAAGCTTAAGGGCGAAGATATACCTCTGGGCGCCAGGATAGTGGCCATAGCGGATGTCTATCAGGCCCTTATATCGAATCGTCCTTATCGTAAAGCCTTCTCAAAGTCAAAAGCCGTCCAGATGATAAGGGAGGCCTCCGGCACACAGTTCGATCCCCGCGTAGTAGATGTATTCCTCGGTGTACTAAAGAAAGATAAGAAGTAAGCAGCTCCTCCTGTAAAATATCTTGTATTGACCCTTGACATCTTCCGCTTCTGATGGTATATTTAATGATGTTGATAGTTAACTGTATTAACTATTAAGGAGATTAAGTATGCCCGATCTTACACTTTCCGATTTTGCGAATAAGATAGACGATGTCATGCCCATCGTAATGAAGGGTTTTGCCAAGATGCAGACCAATGAACTCTTCAAGGGCAAGATCACCCTGCCTCAATTCTTTGTCTTAAATCACCTAGATAAGCACGATGAATCGAAGATGAATGAATTGGCAAAGGTTATGGACGTGACGACGGCCGCGGCTACCGGCATAGTCGACCGCCTGGTGCGCTATGGATATATAGTGCGCGTCTATGACCCCAGGGACAGGCGCGTTATCAATGTCAAGCTTACGCAAAAAGGTTCGGATCTGGTGAAGAAGATAGGTCGTCAGAGAAATGAGGTCACCAGAGAGGTCTTCGGAAAGATATCAAAAGAAGAGCGCGAGAATTATCTGGCCATAATGCTGCATATACGCGACGTCTTGACGGAAGATAAGAATAGCTGAAAAAAATAATATGAACCCCGCCCATCCTAAAACTGTACAACGTTTATATTCAAGGATAACCTTTGCATGATTAGATTCTATTTGGTGGTGCTAAAACAACGTAATAATCATACTTTTTGGAAGGGACGGGCGGGGTGAAGAGACTTGCCATATTTGTAACGATGATATCGGCGCTAATATCGTGCGGCATTTTGAGCGCCGAAGAGATGAGCTATTTTGATAAAGACGCTTATATAGCTTCCGCAAAAGCCTCCGAAACCCTGGAGCTTGCCATGGTCGACTGTATTGCTATGGCACTGAAGAGCAATTCCGAGATCAGCATCAAGAGGATAACCCCGTATATAGAGGATAATAATATACTCATACAGAAAGCGCGCTTTGAGCCCCATTTTACATTTGACGGCTCTTTAAGTAATTCTGTAGAGCAGGATCCTGTCACCTATTTGGACGCCAATATGTTAAAGACGAGGACGGGAGTCTTCGACTTCGGATATAACCAGAAATTCACTACCGGAGCCGACCTGGAGCTAGATTTTTTAAATATGAGAACAAACTCCAATTCGCCGACCTTTGTTCCGAATCCCGCATATGAATCCGATGCCCAAATTTCTATAACTCAGCCTCTCTTAAAGGGCGCGGGAGTGGGGGTGAATACGGCCGATTTCCGCATAGCTAAAAATAATAAATTGAAATCGGTCCAGGACTTTAAGACAGAGGTTATAAGGGTCCTGACCAATGTCAAAAAATCATATTATGATTTTCAGTACAGCCGTGAGCAATACATAGTGGCGCAAAAATCTTTAGCTAGGGTAGAAGACCTCCACAATATAAATAAGAAAAAATATGCCAAGGGCCTCGCCAGCGACATAGATATCATACAGTCGGAGGCCGAGGTCGCGCGTATAAGCCAGGCGCTTTATGAAGCGGAGTCCATAATGAAGCTTGCCGAAGACAACCTCAAGCTGATAACGAACTTAGTCGATGACCCCGCTCTCTGGAATGCCCGTATAGTGCTCTTAGAAGGGCTCGATTATGATAAGAGCGTTGTGGATCTGCCGGAAGCCATAAGGACGGCTTTTATATACAGGCCTGATTACGAAGCCGCTAAGATAGATCTCCGCAGCAGAGATATTGCCATAGTGGTCACCTCCAATGGCATGCTCCCGACGATCAATCTATTGGCGAGTTTCGGATTGAACGGCCTGGACGCCATATATGCCAAAGATCTTGCGAATATAGGAGGGGGCAAATACAATAACTGGACGGTCGGTTTCAACGTCGATGTGCCCCTGATAGGGGATGAGAATAGAGGAAAATACGAAAGATCCAAATCCGAAAAAGAGCAGGCGCTATTGGCATTTCAGAGGCTGGAGCAGAAGATAATCCTCGACGTCAGGAATGTCGTGAGGGACATAGATATAAATTACAGGAAGCTCGAAGCGAGCAAAATAAGCAAGGAGTCCGAAGATCAGAACTACGTCGCCCAGGAGCTGCGTTTTACGGCGGGCCTCGTATCGACTCTCGATATCGTAATATATCAGGAGAGGCTGGCGCGGGCCGAAGTGAGCTATGTAAAAAGTATTATAGATTATAACGTTTCTTTGATAGAATTATCGAGGGCGCAAGGCACCATGCTGTTAGACGACAATATAACCTTAGAGGAGAGTTAACCTAAAATGAGAAGAGTGTACAGCTATTTATTAATAATATTTCTGGCGGCGACTTTTGTCGCAGGTTGCGGGACAAAGACAGATATATCCAAATATAAAGAAGAGCCGATCCCGGTAAAGGTCATGACGGTGAAGGCCGAGGATCTCGATAAGGCTCTCGAGTATGTGGGCAATATCCAGGGAGAAGATGAGGCCGAGGTCTATCCTAAAGTGAGCGGAAAGATAATCGAAAAAGTGAATAGAGAGGGAGATCACGTATCAAAAGGAGATGTTATAGCTTATATAGACAGGGATGAGGTGGGGCTAAAGTTCGAAAAGGCTCCGATCGAGAGCCCTTTGACGGGTGTGGTAGGGCGCGTCTACGTCGATATAGGCTCAAGTGTGAATACGACTACTCCGATAGCGCTGGTGGTTAACCTGGACAGGGCGGAGATACGTCTCGATATTCCGGAAAAATATCTGCCGAAGATCTCTCTGGGGCAGGATGCTGATATTATGGTGGACGCTTATCCTAATGAAAAATTCCTGGGGAAGGTCACCATGATCAGCCCCATAGTGGATCTCCAGACGCGCGCAGCACCCATCGAGATCAGGATAAATAATATCGATCATAGGCTCCAGTCGGGCATGTTCGCTAAAGTGAAGTTAGTCATCGAGGAGCAGAAGGACGTGCCCGTTATATTGAAAGAAGCTATAATAGGAAGAGGCAAAAATACGTATGTATATATAGTGAATGGCAATAGAGCCTTCCTAAAAAATGTGATCTTAGGGCTGCGTCAGGGCCCTTATTATGGAGTTGAGAGCGGACTAAAGGTAGGCGATAGCGTCGTCATAGTGGGGCAGCAAAGGCTGCGTGACGGATGTCTTGTAGCTCCGGAAGAATAGAGGTATATAGGTGAACCCCGCCCATCCTAAAACTGTACAACGTTTATATTCAAGGATAACCTTTGCATGATTAGATTCTATTTGGTGGTGCTAAAACAACGATTTAGTAATAGCCTTTGGAAGGGATGGGCGGGGTGAATCTACCAGAATTTGGCGTAAAGAAGCCAGTTACCAACCTGATGATATTTTCTGTCATTATCATCATCGCTTTTTATGGACTTTCGAGGCTTGGTGTCGACATGATGCCGGAGATAGAGCCTCCTGCGATAACGGTCGTCTCCTCATATCCGGGCGCAAGCCCGGATGATGTTGAGATAAAGGTGACTGAGCCTCTCGAAAACCAGCTTGCCACTACTCCGGGCCTCGAAAAGATCACCTCGCGCTCATCGGAGGGTTCATCTGTAGTAACTCTCAGGTTTAAATGGGGGACCAATCTGGATGAAGCTTCAAACGATATCCGTGACCGCATAGAGCTGACAAAGCGTTACCTGCCTGACATACCTGACGAAATGGACAATCCCTTCATATTCAAGTTCAATACTGCCAATATCCCGATAATATATATGGGTATAACCGCCGAGCAGAGCTATCCGGAGCTTTATGACATCATCGATAAGAGGATCGGGGATGCGCTGAAGCAGCTTGCCGGTGTTGGCACTGTTCAGCTAATAGGCGGTATGGAGCGCCAGATAAATGTATGGATAGACAGAGAGCGTCTTGAGGGCTACGGCTTCTCTATCATGGATATACAGAATACGCTGAAGCAGGAGAATGTAACTCAGCCCTTAGGCAGTATAAAGAGCGGACTTACCGATTATATGTTGAGGCTTCCGGGCGAATTCGCGGATCCCGAAGAGATGAATCTTGTAATACTGGGACAACGCGATAATAAATTTGTATACCTGAAGGACGTGGCTAAGGTCGAGGACGGCTTCAGAGAGATAACGACCATAATTAGGATGAACAGAAATCCCGCCATGATGATGATGGTCCAGAAACAAGCCGGGACCAATACGGTTGAAGTAGCCAAAGCCGTAAAGAAGAGACTGAAAGAGATACAAAAGACGCTTCCCTCGGACATAAAGATGTATACGATCTTCGACACCTCCTTAGATATCATAAACGCTCTGAACTCGCTTAAAATGTCTTTATGGATCGGCATAATATTGGTAATACTGGTCGTCTGGTTCTTCTTGAGGCAATTATCCGGAAGCCTTATCATAGCGCTCTCGATACCGTTCTCGCTCTTAATAGCTTTCATATACCTCTTTATGGCCGGGAAGACGATAAATATAATGAGCCTTTCATCGCTGGCCATTGCCTGTGGCATGGTAGTGGATAACGTCATAGTGGTAGCTGACAATATTTACAGGCATCTGGAGAGAGGGCAGAGGCCCAAAGAGGCGGCCATTTTCGGAACTCAGGAGATATTCCTTTCGATAGGAGCGTCCACGCTTACCACGATAGTCGTATTTTTACCGATGTTATTTGTTACAGGCGTAGTCGGCATCATGTTTGGGGAGCTCGCCACGATAGTGACGGTTACATTGCTCGCGTCTCTCTTCACGGCGGCGACATTCACGCCGATGCTCTGCGCCAAATGGCTGCGTATTAAAGATAGAAGCTTTTTGGCAGGATCGTCATTGCAGGCGAAGCGAAGCAATCTTATAAATAAGTTCTACGATATATCGGAGAGTTGGTTCAGGTCCTGGGAAGATTGGTACGCGAAGTCCCTTGCGTGGAGCTTGAAACATAAAAAGATAATAATATTCGGGTTCCTCTCCGTCTTTATATTGAGTCTTTTTTCGATACGGTTTATAGGCACCGAGTTTATGCCGGATGAGGATTCCGGAGATATACGTATTACCGTCGAGCTTGCCGTGGGAACGAGAGTGGAAGAGACGGAAAAGGTATCCAGAAAAGTGGAGGACATTTTCGAGCGGACGGCTCCCGAAACCAAGACTATGTATGTAAGAAGCGGAGAGTCTACGCGCGGATTGGGCCGCATATTCGGAGGCGCATCAGGAACGCATGTGGTGACCTCCGGCGCCAAGCTTATCCCTAAGAATGAAAGAAAGCGCTCCGTCACAGAAGTCGGCCAGGCGCTCAGAAAAGAGATAAAAAAGATCCCCGGAGTCATAAAAGCCGACGTCTCGACCGGTAATCCCATAGGGAGAATTATAACCGGGGGCGGGGGCAAGGCCATCCAGGTCGAGATAATAGGCCACTCTTTCGAAGATACCAATGCTTTTGCTGAGAAATTAAAGGCCATGATGGAGACTATCCCTGGGGTCGTCGATGCCAGCGTCTCGAGGGATATAAGCCTTCCGGAGCTGAAGATAGAGGTCGACAGGGAGAAGGCCACGTCACTCGGGCTTACGATGAATACGATCGCCTCGAGCGTTAAGACCTTTATAGAGGGCGCCACCGCCACCAAATACAGGGAAAAGGGCAAGACTTATGATATATACATAAGGCTTCAGGAATCTTCCAGGACCAAGATAGAAGATATAGAGAGCCTCTCTATAGTATCGCCCCTTTCCGGGAAACAGATAAGGCTGATAAATGTCGCCAAGGTCTATGAGATAAAAGGGCCCATCCGGATCGAGCGCATGAATAGAGAGAGAGTCGTGAGAGTAGAGAGCAATGTCTACAAGCGGTCGCCCGGCAAGGTGATAGAGGATATTAAGGCCGGATTAAAGAAGATGACATTGCCATCCGATGTCATTATCAATTTCGGCGGCGAAGCGGAGGAACAGGGCAAGGCATTTATGGACCTGACCCTTCTTTTGGTACTTGGTATCATACTCGTCTACATGGTCATGGCGGCGCAGTTTGAATCGCTGATAGATCCGCTGATAGTCATGTTCTCCGTGCCGTTCACCTTTACAGGAGTATTGCTCGGATTTTTAATTACCCGCACCACTCTCAGCGTAACGACATTTTTAGGTATGGTAATGTTGATGGGCATAGTAGTAAATAACGCCATAGTGCTGATAAGCTATATATCGATATTGCGCCAGAGAGGACATTCGATGATCGAGGCCGTGACTTTGGGCGGTAAGGACAGGCTAAGGCCGGTTCTTATGACGACTGTCACAACTCTGGCAGGGCTTCTTCCTATGGCGCTTTCGCGCGGTGAAGGTTCAGAGACGTGGCAGCCGCTCGGCATAACTATGATAAGCGGGTTGACGCTCTCCACGCTCATTACTATGATATTCGTTCCTACGCTGTATGCGGTAGTTGAGGGCAGGATGAAGAAGGCGGGTGTTAAGTTATGAAGATGGTTATGATATCGTATAATGAGGCCGTAGAATCCGAGATCATGGATTCTCTCGCCGTCTGCGCTCTGAAGAATTATACAAAGATAACGGATACATACGGCAGCGGTCTGACTTCGGGGACGCATCTGGGCGATGACATATGGCCGGGCAAAAACAGCATCCTTTATGTTGCATGTGAAGATAAAGATGCGAAGCAATTATTGTCCTGCATAAAGGAATTGCGCAAGACCCTGGGCAAGGAAGGCTTAAAGGCTTTTCTGCTGCCGCTCGAGGATATGACTTAAAAACGGAGGGTTTGTCAATGGGCTTAGGAAATGTTTATCTGTCTCGCGATGGTTACGAAAAATTAAGAAGAGAGCTGGAGCAACTGAAGACCACAAAGCGCAGAGAGATCTCAAAAGCTATCGGGGAAGCGCGGGCCCACGGGGACCTGAGTGAGAATGCCGAATATACATACGCCAAAGAGGCTCAGGGTATGAACGAAAAGAAGATAGCCGAGCTGGAAGATAAATTGGCGCGCGCGAAACTTATCGACGAGAGCGAAATGTCTAAAGACGAGATCCTGATAGGCGCAAAGGTGAAGCTTAAAGACCTGGACTCCGCCGAAGAGCTGGAGTACTCGCTCGTAGCGGAGGAGGAGGCCGACTATTCCGCCGGCAAGATCTCCATCTATTCACCGGTAGGCGAGGCGCTCTTAGGGCACAAAGAGAACGATACGGTCAATATAAAGATCCCCGCAGGGACATTAAGATATAAGGTCATCAAAATATCCAGAGAATGAGCCGGCTATTACGTCAGGCGAAATACTGGACACCGGGTAATTATGAAAGTTGATAGTGCAGTATGACGCCCTGCGAATCTGCGCCCCACCATACAGCGGGCTTATGTAAACATTTCGGGATTTGCGGCGGATGCGATTCGCAGGACTTGCCTTACGCCGAACAATTAAGAGATAAAGAAGCCCGCCTTAAAGAGTTATTCTCCCAATTCAATATCGGAGAGACTAAGCCCATAATACCCTCTCCCGGGATCTACTACTACAGGAATAAGATGGAGTATGCGGTGGGCGTATGGGATGACGTCAAAGTTATAGGCCTGAGAGAGAAGAAGAGGTTCTACCATGTGGTGGGCCTCGATGAGTGCAGGATATTTAATGAGGAGCTCTCCGGCATATTCGCCGTCTTCTCCGGCTGGATCGCAGATAATAATATAGAGCCTTATCATAATTCAAAAGGCACCGGCCTTTTAAGATATCTGGCATTGCGGCATTCAAAATATTATGATGATTTTATGGCTATAGTGGTCGTCTCTTCGGATAAGATAGACATTCCTCTCCTGGTAAATGAATCCCGTAAGTTAAAAAAAATAAGATCCTTATACCTATGCGTAAATGACGGGGTGTCTGATCTCTCTGTGACGGGCAGTCTGAAACTTATAGATGGAGATGAGCGTATAAGGGAGAGGATAAACGACATAGAGTACTCTATCGGCCCGGAGTCATTTTTTCAGACCAATTCTTACTGCGTGGGGTCTCTTTACGCGGCCATAAAGGAGGAAGCAAGCGCGATCGGCGGGAGCGCGCTCGATCTATGCTCGGGGCTGGGTGGTATAACATTACAGGTAGCGGATATATTCAGCGATGTGACCGGTGTAGATATATCCCGGCGCAATATAGAAGACGCCATTATCAACGCGAGGTTGAACAATATCGATAATGTAAACTTTATATGTATGGACGCAGAAAAATATATTCAGGAGCTCTCCAATAGCGGAGATATTAAAAAATTCTCCGCCGTCATACTCGATCCGCCGCGCGCCGGATTGAGCAAGAAGACGAGGATCGCTATGCGCGATAGCGGAGTAAAAAATATTATATATGTATCATGCAATCCAAAAAACCTGGCCGAAGATCTGAAGGTCCTTACCGGGGCATATGACATAGAAAAGATGATCCCGGTCGATATGTTCCCGCATACGAGACATGCGGAGGTTATTGCTATTCTTAAATCGAATAAGGTATAATTAATTAAAATACGGGAGGATGAGATAGATGAAGAAGAAGATATATTATCATGATACGGATTGCGGCGGGGTGGTCTATTACGCGAATTATTTGAAATACCTGGAAGAGGCAAGGAGCGAATACTTCGAAGAGCGCGGCCTCATCATAAAGGATATGCTGAAGGATGGCATAGGCTTTGTGGTGGCGCGCCAGGAGATAGACTATAAGTCGCCCTCCTTTTACGGAGATCTCCTGGAGGTGAAGACGCGCGTTACTGACGCGACGTTGACGAGGGTGAATTTCGAGTATGATATAGTGAAGGATTCCGGGCAATTAGTGGCGAGCGCCAAGACAGTTATCGTATTTGTGGACAAGACCCTTAAGCCTAAAAGAATACCGGATGAAATATTAAAGAAGCTGGAGGCCAGGTGAGTATGGGTAGCAGATTCGATCCGGCCAAAGGTCCGTACATATCAGTTGACGCCATCATAGATATCGACGGCGGTATAGTGATAGTAGAGCGCTCCAATCCGCCGTTCGGATGGGCGCTGCCGGGTGGATTTGTGGATAATTACGAGAGCCTTGAGGATGCGGTAAGAAGAGAGATGAGAGAGGAGACCTCTCTTGAGCTATTGGACCTCAAGCAGTTCCACGCATATTCTACGCCGGGCCGCGACCCGCGATTCCACACGATAGGTATCGTATTTACTGCGAAGGGCCTTGGCACGCCAAAGGCGGGAGATGACGCGGCCAATCTGAAAGTCATTAAGTTAACCGATATCGACAAGATCCAGTTTGCCTTCGATCACAATCAGATCCTCAAAGACTACATCGCCTCTAAGTAATCCCGCGCCTAGAAATTTCCGCTTCCCCAGGCAGGCTGTAGACCTTGCGGAGTACCACCTTCCGCGGACATGAATTTGGATTAGGCATCCAAATTCATTCTAAATAATTTTTACAAAAATTTTATTCCTTCGGAATTACAATTTTTTTACTAAACCGCCATAAGGAGTAAAAATTATTTAACACCGCTTCAGGTGGCACTCCCCAAGGTCTTCGCCTGCCCAGAAGCTTGCTGAAGAAGGGTTGACTAAAACTTTTCTGTTCTTGGGGATATCAGATGCGGGTGACATTGGATGGGACCCAAATTTCGAAATGGGGGATGGGGGGATAAGAATAATAAGGGTCTATTGAAGTCCTATTTTATTAACCCCCCAT
>Ga0268280_1000220_pt1 | contig 53939 bp, 49 predicted proteins | sample saktaG_9_FD_190139 | JGI IMG/M metagenome (GOLD analysis project Ga0268280, IMG submission 190139) | Saline water microbial communities from Sakinaw Lake, British Columbia, Canada - sak_2011_5_24_40m | ecosystem: Environmental > Aquatic > Non-marine Saline and Alkaline > Saline ...
TCCTGTCTGATACCATTCGACCTTTCTCTCAAAATGTGGTCAAATAGTATACCCTTTTTCAGGCCGACACGAGGGGAATTCTAATTGTCGTTACAAGGGATTTATAAATGTCGTCAATCAGCTTTGAGTCCGATCTCGCTTTGTTCATTTCGATGGGCATAGTAGGCAGCCCTGTACAAACCGAGAACGCCCGCAAAGAGAATGAACGCTCCCCAAGTCAGAAGTAAAACTTTGAGCATCAACGATGTGCTCAGGCGCGGGAGATCCATCCACGCATTACGTATCCAGTACGCGATAACGGCACTCATACAGACACTGAAACTGTCTGTTATGATAGCCAAGAATATATAGAACTGGCGCCAGTTGCGCTTAATAATTTTATAATTCGAACTCATGTAAAGACTTTTCTCACCGATTCTATTTTCCCCTGATCAGAGTCTATTGTATAGTACCAATTTAACGATAGACTCCCGGTGTTCTCCGTCACAAACAACCAAAATATCTCGAGGAGGATTTATTTTCTCCAAAGAGTTTTTCATCGTTGGAAGATACTAAATAATTGGAATATATTCATGAGAACATATTGAAGAGGGTTCATCCTAAACTGATCGTTCTGCTCTATAAAAAAAAGTAAGACATATCAATGGTAATAACAACTACTAAAAGACTTGACATTCTTCACACAGGATTGTTAAAACCTTTTTGGGCATCAATATTTATCCTACTGGAATTCTTCCGGACGACCCGATTCTGAAAGAGTTAGATCTTTATCAGGTTGTATGCGTTAATAAGATTAGATTTGACTTTGTCCCACTGCAATTCATCTTCCATTCGCTTACGACCCAAAGCACCGAGCTTATTTCTTAGCTCAGCATCGTCCGCCAAAATAATGATCTTCTCTGCAAGATCAACGTAATCATCAGGCTTTGCATACAGGGAGGAGTCCTTGGCAGTGTAACGTCCTTCCTTTAGGTCAAACTGAACTACAGGCTTGGCCAGTGCCATATATTCCATCGTCTTATTCATCGTCGATTTATCATTCATCTCGCAATACCTATCACATGCCACACAGATATCACAAGCATTTAATATATCCATTAGGATGTCACCAAATAGCGCCCCTGTAAATGTTACATGCTCCGTCATTCCAAGTTTTTTGGAAAGATAGATGATATTTTCTAGTTCTGGCCCATCTCCAATTATCGTAAACGCGATATCTGACCTTTGCATCTTCTTAACAATATACTCAGCTGCTTGTATGAGCAAATCGACACCATCTTGTTTAGCAATGATACCTATATAACCAACAAGAATTTTCTTGCCACGCTTGTGATCCAATCTCGGATTAGAAATACGAAACTTTCGCAAGTCGACTCCGCTTCGAACAACAATAACTTGCGACGCATCTTTTTTTCCTCTTGAGATGGCAATCTCCTTGTATGACTCATTTGTCGAGACAACAACATCGGCAAGATTCATTGACAATCTCTCAAGAAAATGTAATAATCTATAGAATAAATCCTTCCTGCCAAATTTTTCAAAATAAAGCTCCGGATTCAAATCGTGATGGTCAAAAATAAACTTCGTTCCTGTAAACACCTTAAATATGTAGGCAACTATAAAGATTAGATCTGGTGGATTTGCCGCATGTATAACTTGAAAGGGCTTCTTCCAATAGATTCTTACAGCCAGATATATCCATGCCACTATTGCGAAGGAATACTCCAATGGATATTGCCATCCTCTTTGTGCCTGAATCGGTAGATAATATCGATAAATGTTCACACCTTCTAGAATTTCAAATTGTCTATTAAAATTTTTCCCCTTTGGACAAACAACAGAGACATCATATCCATATTCGACGAGAGTGCAGGCTTCTTGCCAGACTCTTCGATCGAATGGGATGGGGAGATTCTCCACAATCATAAGAACATGTTTCCTTGGATCTTTTGCTTTTTTCTTTTTCAATTTGATTACCCTTATATTCATGCACTTGCAGTGCTCAGGTACAGCGCATTGGATCAGCATACAATAACTCAAATAAACATCAACATTCTCAAATTATCGTGCTAACTGAAAAAATATTATTTTCAATGTGCTCACACTAAAACAAAGCTTTATGTATTTCGCGTAGATTTTTGAAATCGTCCTTAAATATACGGACATACATTCATTCTAAATTCTTTGGTGATATTTGGAAAGTCACTATGTAACAGATATATAGCGCGAAGTCTTTTGGCAATGGAATTAGAAATAGTCGTTTTGATGGAAGATATAAAACTCTATGGGTTCCCGAATTACTTCCCCGATTGAAGTGAATTTAGAGGCTCCTACTAACAATTTCTGAAAACGATTAATTCGTTAGCTTAAAAAAAATAACCAGTTCCGTTTTATTTCTTACCCCTTTTGCCATGATACTTCCACCTTTCACACAAAACCACTGACACGAAAAATGTTATGGACCATTTCTCCAAATGACATTCCGTTTGATGTACCTAAATTAAGGCAACGATTCAAATGTGGAATTAATTATTTTTGACAATTAAGAGTACTTCCACTTTTTCATCGAATTCTGCATTCCATTGTTAAACCGGTAAATGCACTTTCAATCCCACCCAGAACTAACTTTGGAAATGACCAAGCGAAATTTACCCCCCGAGGTATATTCAACACCTGAAAAATCAAAATTAATTTTCAAATCATTCATAAGTCCTTTTCTCAAGTCAGATATAATTTTTTGTGTATCCTTGTTTTGAGGTTCTCCGATACAGGATAATCTTATCGTCAATTCATCCAAATTCTCTTGAATTATTTGATATTGCTGAATCCAAGATGTCTTATAAAATACCTCGAGATGATTAAAAAAGGCTCCATGAATATACCTACCATCTCTTAATCTAATAAAATCTCGTATACGACCTCCGAGTTCAGAAATTTTAGACAGGTGTCTTCCACATTGACAAATGGAAGAGTTTAACGATCCAACATCGCCCGTTTTATACCTGATTAATGGGAAGGCATAATTAAACAAGGGAGTCGAGACAATCAAACCCAAACTCGATTCATTCTTATCTAATATTTCAATGTAGGCAGATTCCTCGTTGACATGGTAACCTGAATGTTCTTTACATTCAAACGAAATTATACCCCCTTCAGGACAACCATAAATATCAAACACGCTCGCATTTAACGCCTGTTCGATAATTTTCCGTTGCCAAGGTAACAACATATCAGAAGTAGCAAATACAGCCTTCAAATTCCCATTAATTACAATTCTTTTGTTTTTAATAAATGTAGATAACAAAAATATAGAAGATGAATATCCATAAATAAACATTGGCCTTTTTTTGTTGATAATATTTACAAGATTATTTAATACATCGTCCGTAAGATGATAACTCGTTACTAATATTGCATTTTGAAGAATGTTATAAATCCGGTTCTTTAGATTGGATGCTTTCGGAAGCAATGAACCCGATGCAAGATGAATAAAGCTGTCTCCTATATTATAACCACCAACAGACCATGCTCTGAGATTGTTGCCCCAAAGATAACTATGTGAAATCCGATCCTTATAGGTTATCAATGGTTTTCCAGTAGTCCCTCCTGTTTGTGTCAAGCGCGGACTATATGAATGGAAATTTGAGGATTTCAATTCTTCGAAGTGATTACGAATTAAATCCTTATCGAGTAAAGGAATATTTTGCAATTCATCAAGTGTCTGGATTTTATTAACATCGAATTCACTTTCTGCAAAAACGCGCTTATAATACGGTACATTCTTTTGACAATGCACAAGAAGGTTTTTCAATCTTCTAAACTGAATTTCAACCAACTTTTCTTTTGTGAACCACTGAGATTGAATAACTTCTTCAAAGCATCCTAACGCATTCGTCTTTCTGAAAAAGTCTACAATTGGATAGATATTTCTAAAAGTGTTCATTTTATTTTTTAAATATACGATTCTATTGTTCTAACTGCATTCAACCATGAATCATTTTTGACGATTGCCAAGCCTTTAAGAATTTTCTTTTGATCGGGCCTCGAAATCGCCTCATCCAACATCAGTAAAAATTCTTCTTTCGATTTTGCGATGTATACTATATCGCTATATAACCTTGCTATTTCTTCAATATATGTAGAAACAACCGGTTTTTCCATTGAAAGGTACTCTTTTAACTTCAACGGCGACGAATTCTTAATCCAGTCACGACGTATCCAAAACATAATACAAACGTTGAAATGTCTCGCATAGTAAGGGAGAGCTTTGTAATCCTTCTTGCCAATAAATATAATATTGGAATACTGTTCGATTTTTGAGTTCGATATATCCTTTCTCCCTATGAACACAAAATTATAATGAGGCCTAAGGTTCGCACAATACTCGATTAATTCCCAATCATTGCTGTCTGTTAAGGTTCCATAGTACCCAACTATTGGACCGTGTATCTGAGATAATTCTATTGGAAGGGGAGAAGAATGTCGTAAGCTGGAATTGAAATAATTGAAGTCAACCTGATGAGGGAATAGGCGTATAGTTTTTCTAGTCCTTGAACTAGCATAATTAAGAATCGCCTGCGAAGCACATAAGATCAAATCAGAATTATCCAATAAATAATTCTCCTGTGCGCTAAGGTATTCTTTCGTTTTTGCTGTCAATTCTCTATACAAGATGTAATTATCAGAATAATAAAATACGGCATATTTGTGTTTTATTTTTTTTATCAGTTCTCCATAGACCAGAGTTGAAAAGAACAATATTGGATTAACAAAACCTAAGATTTTTTGCAGCAAATCTATTTGAAACGATAAAAAGATAAAGTTTATTCGTTGAGTAAATCCCTCAGAAAATATTGGCAAATAGAATGGAGTGTATACGTAATAATTCGGTTTTTCTAGTTTAACGAACTTTATTAAACTTTTCAGTTTACGCCATATTCTGCTGCTAAAGCCCTTTTTCCTAAGGGAGGGGAATCTTGTGCCTAGTGGATTAATCCAAAGAATTTTATACCCTTGTTCCCAAGCTGAATTTATGATATGGAATCGCGAATGTGGATTACTATTCCAATAATCGTCACCTGAAAAATGGATAATATTTTTCAATTTCTTGCAAACCTCTTATACAAATCTTTAAGAGTACTAAAAGAATAATTCTGCTTCTTGCACCAATCGAGGTATTTTTTCACCAGAGATATCTTCTCTCCTGAGTTGTGATAGCGATGATGGAGTAAAACACCGATCGTACGACAGGTTCTATATCTTTCTGTCAAACGAATAAGCTCATCAATCCCGTACATATCCGAATCCACCTGTTCATCAATATATCTTTTTATGAAACTAATATTCATATCAATTTCGAATAATTTTGTTTTCGGATAACGTTGTAAATTCCAGGACACATGATGATCAAATAACAACCCTTTATTCAAAACATGGCCTAGAGTATAAAATATTCTTCTGCTTAAACCGGAATTATAATGAGAGTTAAAAACGAGATAGCCTACGTTGTTTAATGCTTCGATGGCTTTTTTGTTATAAGGCGCGTAAGGGAAATTGAATGCAGGGAACCATTGATTACCAAAATAGTTATCCATTAATTCTTTGCCATGTTTGATATCAAGATATTGCTCTTCATATTCTCGTTGTCCACCGAATTCTCCCTTTTTCATTTTATTTTTTATTTTATGATCATAACCATGCTGCATTATCTCGATTAGGAGAGGATGTTTTCCCTTCGTATCAATTAACCATTCAACAACTTCCTTAGAAACGTTTGCCGGTTCGACAGAATGGATAAGAGGAATATTATAACGGATAAATAGATTTGTTATTTCGATGAGTGCATCATCGAGTACATTACGAACATCATCATTGCGGAAAAACAATATGGGCATAGTATTGTCTTCTACTGTAATTGTGAAATTGTATCAGCATATTTTTTTAATAATAACTTTGACGCTCCTATTCCAGTCGAATCCTTTATTGTAATATTAATATCCTTTTCCATAGAATATATACTATCATTTAAAAGATACGTTGAACTATTCTCTTTTAACGAAAAGTTATAGTCCCCTTCAAATACCGGGTTCCTTATAGACGAATGAATATCAAATCCTGTTCTGTGTTTCCATTTTTCGAATCCATAAATCATTTTCGCTTTATAAGAATACTCACCTGAAGGGGGATACCAGAGATTATAATCACTTTCCATCAAATATCGCTTAGTGCTGAGCACGATGCCAATTTTAAAATCATAAATAACATTATTATAAATTGAGACAGACGTGAAGGGATCTTGAACCTGACCGTTTATATCGAGCACCCTGAAATCATTTTTAATAAAGGTGTTGTTCAAAATTAAAATACTATCGGCCTGAAGGTCGTCTCTCTTGTACATTTTCTGCCAATAATTTCCCCTGGCATAAATACCTATATGCGAATTATATATGACGTTGTTATAAAATACTATACCTTTGCCCCCCAATTTTGCCGCTCCATTCTGACCGGAATTTATTATAAGATTGCCATTGACAATATTGTACTTGCCCCAAGCTGTAATTCCCCATAATCCTCCTATGATAATATTATTTTGTATAATTCCTTTTCCCATTCGCGAAGAATCTGTAATGGTTACACAGCCATGGGACGATAAGACAGATTGTCTTATTCTATTATTAATAACTTTATAGTCTGGGGAATATCGATCTAAATGAATTCCATCTCCAATTCTTTTATCTAAATCATTATCTCTGATAGTACAACTACTAATTGTTGTACTTGTACCCACTGCATAAATCCCATCTCCCCCGCAACTATCGATATTGCAATTGGTGACACTCAGATTACTTGAATGGGACTTTATCCCCATATTTTCAGAATTCCTAATACTTATGTGGCGAATGTGCAGGCTGTCTAAGCTAATATTTGAATCCCCCTCGACTATTATTCCATAACCATAACCTCTAATTTCAATATTTTTGATTGTGACGAAATTACAGTGCTTGATCCAAATTCCTGAAGTTCTTCCAGATCCGCGCATGATTGCCCGTGGTCCTGTACCGTATGAGGAAATTACGATTTTCTGTACAAGCGTCCCTGAAAGGAAATTGAGTTTTAGTGTTTCTCCCATCCAGATATCGCCGGACTTCAAGAGCACTGAATCTCCAGGACACAATCTATTCTTTTTGACGATCGTAGCTAATCTATCGAAGGACATTATAGCACTATCCGGGGATAAACCGTTGTTACAATCATTTCCTGTACTACTCGATATATAATATACTTTTCCTCCTTCAATAGTCTTATGATTACTGAAGGTTTGAGTTCCTTCCAAATTAAAACAAAAAATAAACCCATGAGCGACCAATAAAGATATCGAATAATGTCCAAGGAAAAGAACAACAATAAGATGATTAATAATTATACACATTATGGTTGCAATTTACGATAGCGTGTAGATTTTACAGTTTTAGAGATTTGTTAATCTCTTTAAGAAGAGTGAGCCAAACCTTTCAAGGTTCCCTTGATCGATGCGTATACTGATTCAACGGTCACCTCCCGAATGCATCTATACTCGTTGACACACATTATTCGGTTATCGACATAAAAGCAGGAGGAACAATCGAAACCGGATCGAATTATTTTGATATCCCTTCCAATAGCTCCACTTCTCCTCTCATTACTCGGTCCAAATATTGCCGTGACGGGTTTGTCTAACGCGGAGGCAATATGCATTAAAGCGGAATCATTGCTAATAAAATATGAACAAAATGACATTATCGATGCCGTTTGACCGATCGAGAGTTTTCCGATAAGGTTTACTACTAGATTTCGCGAGCTCATAGTTTCGATAAAAGGATTGATATTCTCTTCATGTGAACCGCCAAATACAACAATTTGAATAGCAGGAAATTCCTTTTTGATCCTGATTATCAAGTTCATATAACTCTCAATCGGCCATCTTTTACCGGGATTGGCTTTATCACATCCGGGAAGAATGCCTAAGCTAACTCTGTCCTCCAAGAAATGTTGATCCTTCGCCTTCTTGAGTGCACTTGAGAGTTCAGTAGATTTAATCGGAAACTTTGGTTTGAATTCCTGCAAGTCAATGTTTGGCAGAGATGGGAATACGCTTTGAAAAAGAAGCCAGTTCTTCTCCGTTTCGTGCAGATTCGGATTATCAGAGAGAACTTTTGTAAATAGAGATAATTGTCCCAAAGATCCAAGATATGTAGAGTAAAAAGTAACCCTCTCACGCGCACCCAGGAGAAACGATAGCAGCGTCGATTTTATTTTAATTTCACCATAGGCTAAAATAGTTATGTCAAATCTTTCATTCCAGGCATAAAAGATGAGACGAATATTATTAAACCAGCCCCGTCCAAGAACATACACATGGTGGATATCCTCTGAACGATCAAAGATCGGCAGTCCACCTTCAGAAGCCATCACACTGATTGAAACGTCATGTTGGATCATCTTAAATTTCCGAATAACTCCATCGAGAAGAATTGCATTACCTATTCCAGTGGTTGAAAAAAGCAGGATTTTTCCCATTTTCGGAGAATTTCTTTTTGGCCTTAACAAATACTTGAATAATCTCATTATATATATACCACTGAGTATCCATTTTTTTTTTCTCATTGCTTTTTTTATCACGGATGGGATATTATTTTAACATCCAGATCAATGTGAACAATTGACTGCTTTTCTGCACGCAAACACAATGTTCAATATAGTATTCCATCTCTTGAGAGAATGCTGAACCTTTTTAGTATCTCTCAGCAGACAACTTATCTGAGTTCGTTCGATCATTCAAGAAGATATTAACCGAGGATCTTGAAGTGATTCCGATGATAATATCGACAATTTTATACCGAAGCCAAAAACAAAAAAAACGAATAGTATAAATGGAGTCCAACCGTATAATGCCACATCAAAGAGTGAATAAATAATTACGGCAATAAAAAATGAGCGTATTGAAGTACTGAGTGGCGAATTACGATTACTAGAAAATATTCTCCAAAAGAACAATGTGAATATACTTAATCCGACCGCACCAAAATGTGTGAGTATTCTTAATGGATAACTATGACCTGTCCTTTTCAATGGATCATATTTTGCGAACGGACCCTCAAGAAATAGTTGTCTTTTTTGCTCAAAGCCTAATCCATGCCCCAAAACAGGTTTATTTGAAATCATCTTTAATTGTGCAGTATAAGCATAATAACGCCAAAGGATATTATTTACTTGCGATTTATTTACCTTTGTACCTCGTTCGAAAAAAGCAAAGTCAACAATGTATTTCGATATTTGAAGTTTAATTGCTTTATTTGATTGAGCTATAACAAAAACCGTTACAAGCGACATTAGAACAACCACTGAAGACCATATTAATCTAGATATTTTAACAATACCAGAAAATTTAAATAAACTGTATGCAATTGCCAGTAATACTGATACGTATATAGCTCTTGAAGAGGTAAAAAATATTAAAAGCACGCTCAATGATATCTCTACGAATGCTAATAGTCTTGCTTCTTTTGTTTTTACGATTTGCTCTAGCCGCCAAATAATAATGATCGTAAATACAATTCCAACGTTTCTGGGAATAAGACCGAATTCTTGTTCAAGGTCAAACCCAAAAAAGGCATTTATAATTAAGTACATAGACGATAGATACATCAAAACACGAAGTGTTTTAATAAAACCTGTATAACTTTGATAATTTTTACAGAAGTTATATCCCACAAATAATCCAATGATTGGCAACAAAATAAGCTGGCGGAATCCCCCAATTGCTTCTCTGTAATTCTGTCCCGTCCCAATGGCAAAAACGAAATAGGTCAATCCATACATGAATAGAAAAAGCAACCATTTTTTTATTACAATAGAATCATCGACTTTTAATAAATAGTATACAGCAGCTACATAGAATAATAGGTCAGGCATCCGGAAAAGAGTAAATCCGCCCAATTCAATCGAAATAAGATGAAATAATGAAAGAAACGTAATAACTAAAAACCACCACGTCTGACGTGAGATGGGAACAGTATCATTTGCAGTTTCAGAAATCGCGATATTATTCATTTCCCGATTCCTGTCAACTTTCTTTAGAATTTTTATATTTCATCTACTTTAAGGTGTTTTCGAATTCTTTATATTTATATTGTCTCGACAATAAATAGAAAAGTCCCGCAATTTTACCTCTTAGCGACACAAGGAAAATGTGAAAATCAATGGATTTTTGTCTGAACATAATCAACTTCAGGGCAAATTTAATAATACCGGCATGTTGTCCGTTCCACCAGAAAAATACATTCAAAAAAAACGATAGCTTTATCCAAAAAGGAAGATGGCGAAGATAAACATAGACGAGGTTAAACGCATAGCCAAAAACAGCTTCATCACTCTGCCGACCTACTACTGTCGGGGCTGAGTAGTGTAATACTCCTATATCCGGGTCAGTGAGAACATTATAACCACTTTGTTTGATACGAAATGTTTGTGTTTCTTCGTTCTTTGCCCAATATGGAAGCAGGTTAGTGTCGAATGGAAGAATGCATTTTTTCCGAATGCTCATGTTGGCGCCCCTGACAACGTCACACTCCATCATTTTGCCTGGAATACTTGTCGTCTCGCCCTTTATAGCACCATACCAAGTCAAACGACCCCATTGTTTGACATATACACGATCTGCTTTACCATTGCGATATGGAATTACAGGCCCACCGAGCACACCTAATTTATCATCGGTAATAAAATGGTTTTCAATCCTTGATAACCAATCTGCATCTGCAAAGGCATCATCGTCAGTGAATACGAGAATGTCTCCATTCGCAGAACGAATTCCAAGATTGAGAGCATCTACAAAAGAATAATGCATATCGTGAAGTTGAGCAATTTTAGCATTAATTCCTTTGTAACGATTTTTCTGTTTTTTCAAATATGAAATTGTCTGTACATCATAATCTCTTATGACAATGATAGTTTCATCCGGTGTTTTATTTTGTTGTTTCAGTGAATCGAGACAGATCGGTAAATATTCTAATCTATTATAAGTAGGTATAATAACGGTAATTATCATTTTCCGTATTGTTAATTTTGATTTTGCTGGATCTATTAATAAGCATTAAATAATGCATTGAAATAGATTCAATGCTGTTTTTTACGGAGTTGTTCCAACCATAAGAGTATTCTGTTCAATAAAACATTCTTTGCCCCGACAAGCCGCACAATTAAACGTATTCTTTCGACAATTGATGAGTGTTCACTAATTATTTTGTATGAATTCTCTGCGGTCTGTGCATCACGTAATAAGGATGAATAATAAAGAAGCGCTTTGTGATATTGACGAATAATTAAGGAACGTAATTTTTCCGAACACCCAAATTGTTCTATGAAATAAAATTTTATATCATATATAGATTGTACAAACGCAAGTTTCTTTTGATAATTTTTCGATTGGCTTGCCGATTCCGGCAAGATTCTTCTGACTGCAAGGGGTTCGTTAATATAACCGAATTGCGTATTAAGAGAAAGATATAACCATAAAGGATAATCCCCCATGCCAAATTTCATGTCTGCATACTTGGAAGATAAGTATTCAAGAAGGAGATCTTTCCTTAAACATACAGTGCATGTATCAATAAAATTATCATATAACAATTCCTCAAAAAGATTGTCGGTATTGATAATGCGATTTTTTTGTTTGTGGTATTGCTGAATTATTGAATTATGTTCATGATTTAGGATATTACAATCGGAGTGAACGAGACCATAACGTGAATTCGCTTCAAGGGAATCAACTTGTTTCTGAAGCTTATACGGATAAGTCCAATAGTCATCACCCTCGCATATGGCAATATATTTACCCTGTACTTTAGGCCAAACGAATGTTGGGCTTATCTTAATACCCTTTGAATATTGATTTTCTTTTTGATAAATGGGAAATATTAGATTTGGATATTTATTTTCGTATTCTCGAATAATGCCTGTTGTTCCATCTGATGATGCATCGTCGTGGACGAGTATTTCAATCGGGAAGGTAGTTTTCTGAATCAAAAAGCCTTCTATTGCATCCCGGATAAAGGGTTCGTGATTATACGTCAAGCAACAAATGCTAACTATGGGAGTATCCTTTTGATTCATAAATCAAAATCTTTGAGTGTGTAAAATATTTGTTTATTTTAGCGTCTGAATCAAATAAGGAATTTTTCATTAACTATAACTATCCCCAGATGATCTTGGACGTTCCATTTATTGATGCATCAATATTGATAATAATCTCGAACGGAAAATCGAATTTCTGCACGAGAAATCTTTCAACAATAGATTTGATGAATCGTTCATAATCACACGTTTTACACCAGATACAAACGATATTTCATTATCTAGGCGTTTATCTGGCATATGTAAAGACTCATTTTTTTCGCAACAAACGGGCCGGGTTCCCTACGACGATTGAGTTTTTAGGAACATCTTCCAGTACGACAGATCCGGCACCAATTAAACTAAAATCTCCAATCTTTATCTTTTCACGGATAGTTGCATTACTACCAATATGAACTGCTTTGCCCACATGGACATTCCCGCCCACTACAGCATTTGTAGCAATGTGTGCAAAACGATCTAAAAAGCTATCATGCCCAACAAATGAATTAGGGAGAAGAATGCAATTATCTGAAATCGTCGTATCGACGCTTAATTGTGATAGCGGTGCGAACATTACACCATTTCCAATTTTGCAATAGCCACTTGGAACAACAGCGGTGGTATCAATAATGTTCATCAATCTGTTTTCAGGAATTTTTAAATTAATAATTTTCTCATAAACTAATTTTTCATTGGTCATACCGATATATGCAATGAAGAAATAATATTTTCCACTTTCGACAAACTTTTCTAGATCTACTGTTTTTCCTACGACGCTAATTTTTTTGTATTTTCCGATTTTATTGCCAACCGGAACAACATCATTTAGAAATCCAACAACTTCTGCATCTCCTTTCCTGTCGAGAATAGATGAGGCAATCATACCAATACCGCTTCCTCCCAGAATTATCACTTTCTTCATTTCACTGTTCCTTTTTGAGTTTTCTTATAGGCGTTAAGGATATTTTGAGCAAGAATTACCATTGGCGGGCCTATAAATTTGTTGTCAATTATGGCTACTCCCCGACCTTCGATTATTGATTCATTGTATAATCTGATAATCTCTTTTGCGCGGATCACCTCGTCCTCGCTTGGTGTAAAATACTGATGAACGAGAGGTATCTCTTTGGGATTCAGAATCAACATCCCCTCGAAACCAAGATTTTTGGCAAGTATAATGTTCTTCTCTAGATCAACAATATCATGTACTGCTATATGAACAGTATCGATTGGAATTACATTGTTTGCTCTTGCAGCCATGGCAATTAAAGCTCGAGGAGTAAATATGCTTTGTCCGTCTTTATCGTGCCTTCCTTTTAAATCAGCAATAAAATCCTCACATCCGTACGCAATAGCGATCACACGTTTTGATGCCTGACAGATCTCCTGTGCATTAAGAACTGCTGCCGTTGTCTCTATGAGTGGAATGATCTTATATGTACCGACCGGGATCCCTTTTTCGTATTCGATCGTTTCGAGCAATTTGTCGAAGAAATAGACATCACCGCCAACCTTCGATTTGGGGTACATAAATCCATGAATTCCCTCGATCGTCAATTGATGAATGTCCTTTAACAATTGCCCGCTCTCTCGGTCATTCACGCGGGGGAACACAAGATGATTGCCAAAGGCTCCCTTTTCCACATACTCCTTGATCTTGTCCCGAGCAATTTGTTTATTGGCGACCGGCTGTACCGAATCCTCAATGTCCAGGAGCAACACATCAGCATCCGAACGCGATGCACTGTTCAACAACCGCTCGTTATGCCCGGGAACGAACATCAGACTGCGCAAGAGATAGTCATTCATCGTTATGCTCCTTTCGTTTTACCAGAACCTTGCGGCGGAAACACAGCACATCTGTTCCGTTCTGATTGTATGCGGTTGTCTCCACAGAGACAATTCCTCTGTCTTTTTTTCCCTTCGCCTCTTTGCAGCTTAAAATCTTTGTCTTTGCATACAGTGTATCATTAATGAAAACGGGTGCCAGATGTTCGATATTTTCATATCCCAAATTTGCGATCGCTTTTCCGCTGATGTCCGGAACAGTGAGCCCAACTGCGAGACTAAAGACAAGTGTACCTACAACCAGAATTTCCTTATGCTGGTTTTTTTTTGCATAATCAATATTTGTATGAACCGGATGATGATTCATTGTGATTAAAGCAAACAGGTTGTTATCACTCTCGAAAATCGTTTTTGACAGCGAATGATAAATGACCTCCCCTTCACTAAACTCCTCAAAATAACTGCCTAATTTGCTAGATTCCATAAAATTTCCCCTACAGGATAATGTGTGTGTTTTACTGCATTCGTTGTACCGTCATAGAAGACTCTCAATATCTCAGCCCTTCAAGTATGCCTCCCGCCAAAGGACACATCGTGATGCAAGGCGGACCACACAGATACTGCTGTCAACGGTCTCATGTATCAGAATTTCATGATTAGATCTTACGTAAGATACTCATTCATTTAAAAAAGCACTACCCGATATTACATTATTTTTGAATACCAATAATTTCCTGTGATTCTTCCGGAGTAGTCGGTTCACGCCCGACAGCACGGGCCAACTGGACCAGACGCTCTACCAATCTTGGATTTGTTGCCGGATCCTTTTTGTCTGCATCCATAAATATTGAATCTTCAAGTCCAACCCGAACATGCCCCCCCATGGTAATGGCCGATGCATTGATTGGAAATTGCGATTTCCCGATCCCTGTCGCTGCCCATGTCGATCCTTCAGGCAAGACATTCACCATCAGTGCCAAATTTAATGGTGTTGCTTGAATTGTTCCCAGTGATCCTAAAAGCAGATTATAATAATATGGAGCCTTCACTATTTCCTTTTCGATCAGATATTTTGAATAATCGATCATTCCCATATCGAACGCCTCAAGTTCCGGTTGAATACCTCGCTCGTTCATTCTTTTCGCAAGAGACTGAATCATCTCAGGTGCATTGACTGATGCCTGTTTGGGAAAGTTCATCGATCCGAGCGTCAGCGATGCCATTTCAGGTTTCATCGGATCGGTGAGATCTAGTACCTGTGATCTCTTTTCAAATTCATTGTACAAACGCCCGCTGGTTGTGACACAAAAGATGATATCGGGAACACGCGATTTTATTCTTTCTGCTATCTCCCGAAACACTTCTATACGGTATGTGGGAGTGCCGTCCGGATCCCGTGCATGGATATGAAATATCGAAGCACCGAGATCATAACAGCGTTTTACATCATCCGCAATTTCATCCGGTGAAATTGGGACAGCCGGATTATCCCCTTTCATAGGGATCATCCCTGTAAGTGCAACATTGATAATAAGTTTATCGTTCAGATTCATGAGAAATTTTCCTAAATAGCTTTTGATACATAAGCTGGTATGCCTACAACTTGTACATTATCTGGTACATTTTTTGTTACTACAGCACCGGCACCTACTATCGAATTTCGGCCTACTAAAATATGATCCAATATAATCGCTCCCATCCCTATATAAGAGCACTCGCCGATGGACGACCCCCCGCCGATATTCACTCCTGGAGAAATGGTCACAAAATTCTCTATGGTAACGTGATGCCCTATGACCGCTGCACGATTGATGATACAATGATCCCCTATAGAACAACCTGCGGCCAGAATACTTCCAACGCTGATCAGATTTCCTTTCCCCATCCTCACTGTTTTCGAAATTCTCGCTGAAGGATGAACAACATTGATAAATTCCATTCCGGTTGTTCGGGTCTTTTCGATAAGATTTTTTCTCTTCGGCGATCCCACACCACAGAGAAGAACGCACGAGGCATCATGCTTTTCTATTTCATCAATCCAAATAACGGGAACGCCGGCAATATTCTTTCCGCACTGAGTGCGGTCAATCCCCTCGACGAAACAAACAACCACATATAATCCCGTTTCCTGCACGATATCGAGAACTTCTTCTGCAAAACTACCTGCTCCTAGTACGATCAATTTTTTGGGTATTACGGTCATACTGATCTCTGTTTCTTGCCGTCAATTATCGAAAAGGTAAAGGTCGTAATGAATAGCATAGTGGATCTTCTTCGTACTATCGATCAGATAGTTTTATCGGTGTTATATAAGATAAACGAATCTATAATATCTTCCCTTCCATATTGCGGCTTTCATTTATGATCTTTGCTGAATAATGAACTATCCATCCCTTGCTTTTGCTCAATGTCACTTTTTTCATATAAGTAAAGCCGTGTCTCATATACATTCATTATTTCACGCAACGTACCGGTTATTTGCAGCGAACTTAGCAGTGTATTCAATTTGATTGGCATGGCAGTAAGGATGTACACTTTATCATTTGCTTCGATGGCAGAGATATCCTGGATCAGTTTATTGGAATCGACTACAGCATCCCACGAATATGGTTTATTGTAAGCGAAATGAAAATACTCCGTCCCATAGATTACACCGTTACTGGTGACTGGCTGCAAATCCGGTTCGTTCGTCAGCCTGCCTTGATATCCTGTTTTATATTCATATTGAGGGATAGCCTTTGCATGAATGTAGATCGTGATGCCATTACGAATCGATTCCACCTTGCTGATGATTGGATTTACTTCACAACCAGGCCGAAAAATGTGTTTCGGCAAAAAATACCGGATAGAACCAATGTTCACCAGGATAAAAATAAGACTCAGGAACAACCCGAATTGCTTCAACCTGCGGCTCATATCTCCCAAAGTCAGCGCGATGAACAAAGAATGCAATGGAACATAGAATAGAAGAATACGATTTAATATGGGATACTTCCCAAGCCAGGATGCAATGAGGATTATTATCGCTTCCAGTAAAACAAATACAACAAATAGTCTCCTCTCTTTATTGAGTAGCATAATGATACCTACCAGACTCAGAATAGCGACAAGATAATGCGCAGGAGAACCGAAAATCTCCAGGTAGTGCCTTCCCATTAGATACATCAGCTTTAGATCCTGAAGGTTGTGCGGAATAAAAGGGAATTTCATCAAATTCCAAAATCCGACAGATCTGTTTTCACCTAAATTGCTGTACAATGTGACATAATAGAGGAGGAAGCTGATCGCAGAGATAATTCCAACACTCATACTTCTATACAGTTCTTCTTTTTGTTTCTGAATGACAGAATGCACCACCCACAAAGAACAAAATGCCGCGACTGTAAAAATTGCCGGAAAGGAAAACCACAGAGAAAAGGTGCAAAACAATGTAAGATTCCATGTTGCGATTCTTTTCTCGATAGCAAGATGAAACAGATACACTATTGCTAATGAGAGGAACACGTCAAACATATACGGCTTGAACTCGATAGAATAATAAATAAGAAAGGGGATGGTGGCGAAGAATGCTGTTCCGATATACGGTCTTGGATCTTTAAAAACATTTTTAAGTATTAAATAAAAGAGAGGAATAGAGCCCAGACCTGATATCAAAGATGGGAGCCGCAAAACATATTCTGATGTGCCAAACAGATACGTTAGCGTTTTTGTGATCCAGAGAAATCCAACAGGGGCGCCCTGCTTGTAATCCAACGGAGAACAGAGCCCGATAAAATCTCTATTGACAACGGAACTCGCCAAAAAGGCCTCATCGAGCCACAGCGAACGATTAATCAGAAAGGCAAAAATGCGGGCTGATACACCGATTCCGATGATGATGATACTCGCAAAAAGCAAGATGGTATCCCACTTACGTTGTCTTGATATCATTGCACTGCTGTCCAAGATAAATTGATTTTTGGGATAAAGACATTGAAAACGATTGAAATTAGAGAAATTTCCGTAGCAACATTGGAGTAAGCCCCCATGATGCTGTCCAAATTATGATTTGTGCGGAGGGAACCGAAATCGCAGCAGATGTGGGGAGATGGTGATGGCGTGCGTTTCGATTTCAGCAGGAGGGAAGAATGTTGAGCGAGGGGGCTGAAATCGGTGGTAAGTGTGAGAGAGCCATCACGTGAGTTCGATTTCGGTGTCTTTTCTTTGGTTACTTTCTTTGGACAAGCAAAGAAAGTAACAAATCCTAAAAAGTAAAATATTCTTATTCCTATTTTGGACAAGTGTGATATCATTGTCATAGTTAATGATTGCTAGGTTTCATAACTTATCAGACAATATATAGAAAAAAAACTAATAGATGGTTTTGGGTATCATTGACCATTTACCAGAGGAGATAATGTCACGATCCATCGTTAAAACGGCGAGAGTGTTATCTGGAAGCTTCAGTGGACATTCAACCCTGGAACATGGACTTCATAAAATCGTCGAACCCGTGGGTCTCGGAGCAGTGGTCCATGAACCTGTATCGTAATAAGGCTTGGCAATGAATTGATTTCGATGACCTTGAATCCCTCTTTAGTAACCGGCAATGTCCCATCCCATATAGGGAACCATGGGTAAATATCCTGCAATGTCGATGACGCCTGATTTCACCCCCTCCCAATGAGGGATGGTTACTCCTTGGATCGGGCTGCCCGTATCGGGATGGATCTTGAGCCACACAAGTGAGCCCCCATCAGGCTTTGGCACACCCGGGCCAAGTACACCCGAAGCCATATCGATGGAACACGTAAGCCCCCCAAGGATACAATTGTCCACAGGCACTGAACTATTGCTTCCCACTCTGTGGAACGCCGCTGCAATAAAGGGGACCTGTTGTTCATAATCCCACATGCTCAAAATACGGATCGTATTTAAAGTGCGAGGGAAGAGCTTCTCGGCATAGTCGTCCTGCTGTATGTATTCCATGACCAAGTGATTGTGGAGGCTTCTGACTCTGGCTGTGAACTCCTCCACTCCCAATGTCTCGCCATTCACAACATAACGCCCTGCTTCGAATTGCACAATCCAAACGCCCTGGCCATTTTCCCCATTTAAAGGCTTGATCACAAGGCGGCCTTTTTGTCGGCATAGGTCAAGGACGACCTCCGCGGCCTGACCGGATGGCTTGTCACTCGTCTCGTCTACTAAACGGATCGTTCTTCCTCTCCGAAGAAGTAGATAGTATTGTGGGAGATATGCCGAGAATGGATGAAGGACGTAGCGAAGATTAAGTTTGTTGTCAATAAGGCAGGAGAATGATCCGTTGAGAGGATGGGCGCGCATGTAAGGGAATTCGGGGAGAAAGTCTTCGACCTTATATTGGTCGAAGTTGTACAGGAGCATATCTGCACACACAAAACCATGTCTCCATGCCCAAATGCGTTTACCCCAGGGGAGTTTCACCCAGAATCCTTTCTCCTCGGAGATAAAATGTGAATGGCTTTGAATCCGATGCCAGGTCTTGAGGATAATTGCTGGGCAGAGGCACAAGAGTATAAATCTGAGTATCTGCCGTACTCGTCGTATTATGATTGGTCCTAGCGCATTTTCAGTCTGGGGAATAAATCTCATATTTGGAAGGAAATTCGTTGTCCTATTCGATAATTGTAATTTTCTTTTTTAATCGGATATCCTTTGAGGAACTGCCGAGGATACTATTGAGAAAAAAGGCACTCCTCTGATACCAAAACACCCGCCTACTCTCCCAGAAGTTCGTCTCCCTGCAAACCGGCAAGCGTGGAGCATCCAGTGCAAGTGAGATCTATAGACATAGACTGTGTTTGATATAATATTTACAAAGAGAATCAATGATATCTTCTATACCGAATTGCGGTTCCCACTGATACTCGTTCCTGAACAATGAACTATCCATCCCTTGCTTTAACTGAAGGTCACTTTTTTCAATAGTGATATCAGATATTCTCCTTCCATCAAAGAATTTCGCTTTTTCTACTGCGATCTGAGCGATCTCAGTGATCGTATAGATCTTGCCGCTTCCGATATTATATACTGGTTGCCACTCTGTCGGAGATATTTTCAATACCCGAAGTATTGCAGAAACTGCGTCACGCACATCAAGCCGTTCAACTTGTTGTTTGCCGTACATAATATGTATTGGCAATCCTTTTAACGCCTGATACGTAAATTTTGAGACCACTTCATTCATTAACAAGCCATCCTGGCCTCCCGTTAATGAACTCAACCTCAAAGAAGTGACCATACATTGGTTATACATCTTATGCAAATTATTCAACATGACTTCGGATGCATATTTTGCCTGACCATATGCAGAAGCCGGTGCAGGCAGTTGATATTCCTTCCACAATGGAGGATGATCAAGCCCATACACACTCTGTGATGAAATATTCACAATTGCCGGTACATTGTTCATCGTTGCTCTTGTAAACAATTCACCGGTAAATAACAGAGCTTCTGCGATCTCTGCATTTGTACAATGGGGTCGAGCAAAGCCTGCATGGATGATGATGTCGACTTTGCCTAATGATAAAGAATTATTCTGGAAGTCTTGATAATCGAAATATCTGATATTGGTATCAGAGATAATTTCCCTTGCGCGGGATTTATCTCTGCTGTAAATGTATAGCTCGAACAGATCATCGGCGATAATACGGGCTACGAGGTTTCTTCCCAGATAACCAGTTGCACCGGTAAGTAATATCACATTTTTCCGTGGAATTGCGGTAAGATGTGATGGCAAAAACACACTTTTAGTTCTTTCATTACGCTCAATCGGAACAACTCTATCCGCGGTTTGTCTGATACCAAATCTGTTAGCATTCAGTGTCAAATAATTTGTTTCAGTGTTAATACCGAGCCAATGCCGAATGCAATATACAACTTCATTAAAACCCATCAATGCTCTCAATGCAGAGAGGCCTGTAAAGCGGGCATTCATCTCAAAAAATTTTATACCATCATCAGTAATACGCCCCTGAATATTTAGTGGACCACGAAGTCCTAAATTTTTAAATGTTGGAAATAAAAGATCTATTGTATGCCATAACTCATCGCTCTCAAAGGGCATCGTTTCAATCGGTATGCCATTCTTTAAGTTGTGGTGCAACGCCATCTTTCCGCGTATATTCCCATCGCTATCTGCCACTATCTGAACGGAGAGTTCCGATACTTGAGAATTGACCCCTTCTTGAATCTGTTTGAGATAAAAACATCTCGAGGGATCATTACTGTGCGGAATAGCAATCTCCTGAAGAACATACTCTTCGTTTAACGAGTCAATCTCTTCTCTACCTGAGATGATTCGAATACCACGTGAGGCAAATCCCGACCGTGGTTTTGCTATGACCGGAAATCCAATCTCTTTATTGCTGAGAGCGATTAAAAATTTCTCTTTGCTGTAACTTTTAACAAAAACATTTGTGATCGTATTCAGTTCGTTGGTTGTACGCTCTTTATCATTGCATAAAGCAAGTAGTTTTTCTCCTGAAACGATTACTTTGATCTTTTCTTTTTCAAATCGTCTAATCGATCTCGACAGCAGTAGAGCCTCATCATCCAATCCGGGAATTAGGAGGTCTATCTCAAACTTTTTGCATTTTTCAACCAAAATATCAACATATGTGCTATCATAAATTGATGGGGTATAATCATACAGGTCACAATCATATGAGCCAAACGCAAATGGATTTGTACCCAGACCTATGGTTCTGAGAGGAAGATCCGATAAACGGCAAGAGTTGATTATTGATTGTCCTATTCCGCTGCCGATACAAGAAATTCCGATATTATATAGTTTCATAATTCTTTAATGATACCAATGATGTTATCCATTTCTTGAATCGATAAATCAGGGTAAATGGGCAGACATAGAACTTCACCTGCTATCTTATTAGCAATTGTCAAATTTGCGGTATTAGCTGATGGTAATGATTTGTAGGTTGAGAAGTTACTGATGAGCGGATAAAAATATCTTCGCGTAAAAATATTCTGCTTTTTTAATTCTTCGTATACAGTATCTCGTGAATGACCATATAATTTCTCATCAATTAATATAGGAAAATACGAATAGCAGTGTTCTACATTCGACATATCATCTAACACTGTTATCCCCATAATATTTCGCAACTGCTCACGGTAATAACGAGCAATATCTTTTCGTTTCTCAATTGCGTTATCAATATGCCGCAGCTGCAATAACCCTAATGCCGCTTGAAATTCATTCATCTTGGCGTTTATACCTGGAGTAATCACCGTTGTCTCACTCGTAAATCCGAAATTTTTAAGGTGATCAATATGTGTTTTCATCTCTTCGTCATGGCAAACAATCGCACCACCTTCAAATGTATTATAGACTTTCGTTGCATGAAAACTCATCACAGAAAGATCGCCATAATTTAGAATGCTTTCTCCATTTAAAGTAACACCAAATGTATGACATGCATCATAGATTACTTTTAGTCTGTAAATCTTAGCTATTTTTTCTATTCGTTCCACATCACATGGATTTCCATACACATGTACTGGTAGAATTGCTGTAGTTTGAGGTGTTATCGCAGATTCAATTTTATCAGGATCTAGATTAAATGTATTTGGTTCTATATCTACAAAAACCGGTTTGATATTATTCCACCAGAGCGCGTGAGTAGTTGCGACGAAACTATAAGGAGTCGTGATAACTTCTCCGGTAATATGTAATGCCTGTAATGCAGTGATGAGTGCTAAAGTACCATTTGAGAAAAGGGAAATATATTTCACTCCTAGATATTCACAGAGTGCTTTTTCCAATTGCTGATGGTAATACCCGTTGTTCGTCAAAATTTTACGTTCCCAAATATCTTCCAAATAGGGCATAAATTCGCTCATTGGGGGAAGAAATGGTTGTGTAACAAATATTGGTTTTTTCACTTCCGGCATTTCTCTGATTATGATTTTTTTAAACTTATGAGACTGTTAAATAAGATTTGTCGAATTTCAATATATGCTTCGTATTTAAATATATGTCCAATGCTGACTACTATCAGTCCCCCAAGGAAAATCTGAATAGCCAATTCCAGCTCCGGATGTTGAGAACTCAAGAGAAATCCCACAAGCCAGATACATATTCCCATTACCGATGCAATACTGAAGGAAGGTACAAGATCTGTTAATTGTTCTGTTATAGGATAATTAATCATTTTCCCTGACCAGTAGCTGTTGATAAAATAGGCTATTATTGAATTGAAGATCATCCCAGCGATCATTATCTTTATACCCCAAAAAACACCAATGATAATTGTCGGTATAACTAATATTTTTTTTATGACCTCCAATTTCAAAAATAAATCTGATCTGCCTTTTACATTTAGCATATTGAGATTGAGTGCCTGTAAAGGGTACAGCATTCCACCGAAACATAATAACTGCAAAAGAGGAATCACGGGACGCCATTGTTCGCCGATCAGGGTTATCACTAAAGACTCGGATGCTGCAGCCATTCCAATCATAAGAATAAATGTAATAAACATCACATTTTTAATAAGATTTTTGTAGCCTCTTTTAAGTCTTATTGGATCATTTTGTATGCTTGCTAAGACAGGATAACTAACTCGTTGAATAACGGTATCAATACTTTGTGAAGGCAGCTTTCTGAACTGATCTGCACGTGTATAAAATCCGAGATCAACTGCTGAATAATATTTCCCGATAACAAGATAGTAAATGTTGATAAAGGCAGTATTAATAAGTCCCGAAACCATAAGCTTCGACCCAAATCCAAACATTTCCCGAAAAGAATTCCGGTTAAATATGAGAACTGGTCTCCATCCATTCCAGATCCACAATAGAGTGGAATTCATAAAATTTTGAACAATGGTTTTCCACACCAGACTCCATACTCCCCATCCAGAGAATGCCATCCAAATTGCTATCGCGCCTGATGTACATGAAGATATAATTGATATTTTCGTCTGAAGCTTGAAATTAATATTTTTAGATAAAATTGCTCTCTGTACTACACTTAAACTGTTTATAACAAGACTAAAACCCACTACTTTTATTAAGAGAGATAAAATCGGTTCATTATAAAAAATTCCGATGAACCTCGAGCAAAAGAATAAGAGGAGATAGAGGCAAATTGCCACTGTAATATTAAAAAAAAAGACCGTGCTATAGTCTTCTCGTGAACAATCCTGCTTTCTAATTAACGCTTGGCTAAAACCACTATCAATAAGCGATTGAGAGATTGCAACAAAGATTGTCAACATACCAATCAAACCAAATTCCTTAGGACTGAGCAATCGCGCTAAAATGATCCCTACAACGAATTGAATGATCTGATTGGCAATATTATCTGCAAAGCTCCATTTTAATCCTGAAATGGTCTTTTGTTTTATGGTCATTGAAACTGCGATCCGCGTAAAAATGTAAACAGAACTTTACAGACTGTCCTTATCAATAAATTTACATTAAATTTTTAAGATTGATAATCCTGGGACGCAAACATGGAAAAATAGGGATTAACAAAAACTTATCATCGAAGTAGCAGCGGGCAATTCAAACTTTAAGTCCATTTTGTATCTTTAACAATGGCCCATAATCGCTCAATTTCGGGTTTGAAGAGGAAGTATCCACAACTCAGTGTCCCCGATAAGAACAAGATAACTACGAAAATAAGCCGCCGGTTAGGACCCGCTTTGAGTAGTGGTTCACCTGCAGGTTCCTTAATATTGAGAATTGGTATATCCTTCTCTTCATCCATTTTGGCCAACTCCAATTGCCGCGATAAATCCTCAAAAATAGATTCAAGAATCTGAACATTCCTCGTAAGTCTACCTCTTTCCAATACCAGTTCTGGTGATTCGTTTACTACTCGGTTCCTGGCGCTGAAGTTTCTCAAGGACTCTTCTGCTCCAGTCAGAGAATCTTTAAGAACAGCGAGTCTCGTCTCAAGATAAATGCGCTGATTCGAGGACGTTGATATGCGTTTGGTACGAATGTACTTATCGAGTGATGCAGCTATCATATTCGCTACATCAGCCGATAATTTAGATTCTGGCATACGAACGGTAACAGTAAGGATATTCGTGGCGACATCCAGATCCAATGTCATTACATCCTGAGTCATTGTTTTCAAGAACTGAATTAATCTTGATCGCTCCTGAAGCGAAGCTGCGACCCGCGTGTCAGGATCTACCTGAAAGTAGTCAAGAAGATTCACTGAATCGGCATACGCCTCCGTCTGGTATTTCGAAATAATTACTTGTTCGAGTACAGCTTCACTCACGATCAAGTTTTGATAGATATCCGTCGGTGCCCCTCCACCCGTGCCGACGAGAGTAGCAAGCTGACTGAGGCCCGACAAGGCGGTCGTACTTCCATAATTAGGTAATATCGTGACGACACTTTCATAGTATGGTTTGACCAATAGAACCAGAATGAGCACGGTAACCACAACGATACCACCATTTATATACATCAGCGGTTTGCGTGCTTGCCACAAATTTGCAACAAAAGGGCGGATCCTTTCAACTACCTCCAGCAGTTGCTTGGCGGGAAGATCAGATGGCAATGATTTTTCCTTGGAGGCTTGTTCTGTCATTGGAGACTTTGTGTCTGTTTCTTGTTTGGTCGCCAAAATTCGTTTCCTTAGGTATTATTTCTTTGCATTTCACTCGATTTTTCTTTTTGAGACTTCTGTTCTTGTATCTTCCCTGCACCCTGCAATTACTATTACGCGAAGAAGTTTATTTAATCCTTTTTGGTTCAGACGTGCATCATACATCAATCCACTCGCTTGCGACTTACCGATGTCCTTCGGAATAAGTTAGATTTGCTCATCGGTTTTTTCCGCAACGTTATCTACAATTTACTCGCCAGCACAATGACCGTGACCGCTGAAACTGCGATCGCGAGAATATCTTTCACAAAATCAAATGTTGTTGTCTTTTTGTCGGTGGTAATCGGTTCCGGCGCCGGGGGAAGCAGACGATAGACGACGATACTGCTTCCATCCGGGATTTTTGGATTGCCTGTAAACAGGCCGAAGTTCACCTGCTCTGAAAACCCTTCAGGATATGTGACAACCGCATAATCGGTACTGTCTTTCCTGTTGCCAGCTGCTTCGATATAATAATTAAAACTTTTATTTTCTGAATAACCGAACCGTCCGGGATTATTCACATTCCCCGCGACTGTAATAGTTCCGATCTTTTTCGGTATAGAAATAACATCCCCCGGTTTGAGAACAATATCTTCCGCTCCTTCCCGATTCTCCACTGCTTTTTCGATATTCGTCCGGATTGGAACACCATCCCGGTCAAGTCTCCCCCCGCGCAGATAGCCGTTCGGTTTGATGCCGCCGGCCCGCTCAACCAAATGTGAGATCCGTTCGTTCGGTAGATTCAGAGCGTAACGGCCGGGGAACTGTACCTCCCCTTCGATCGAAACATACTGCTGATAAACGAACGCCGGATTGGGACGGATGAAAACCTGATCCCGATGCTGTAGAACCATGCTGTTTCTGCGCAATGCAAGAATATCGTTTTCGGTGAGTAATGAGGGATCAAATAACTCAGGAAGAGAGGTGAAGAGCGTGTGTACCAGCGAGTCTTTTCCAAGTCCGGTACGCGTAATACGGGCTATCTCCGCCTGAATAGCATATGCGTCTTCGGTGTACCCCCCTGCCTGCAGGAGAAGATCGACTAAGGTCATGTCTTTCGACTTATGATACCGTCCCGGTTTTTTTACACTGCCGAAAATATCGATATAGCGTTCCCTCTCTTCCACAGTTGTCCGGGGATAAATAACAATCCGATCACGCGGCATCAGCAAGGTGTCGCCGGTACGGTCAGCAAAAAGGTGACTGAGATTGAATGGGATGATCCGCGAAGTGAATCCATCCGGGTTGACACGTATAAGATCGGCAGATTCGAGCAGAATATTTTTCCGGAAAAGCGAATCGGTTAACCCCACCTTAAAGGACATAAGATCGTACAGTCGCATCCCTTCAGCAAGACGGTATGTACCGGGCTCTTTCGCATACCCTTCCAACGTTATGTACTGCTGCGGATTGATCTCATACATAGAATAAATACGGACAACATCTTCATTAATCAGTGGAATATTTTGACCAGCATTTCCTGCAACTGCAAGTCCGACATTGAACGGAATGATCTCGCGGCGTTTATCCGGGTATGTGCGGGTGATCTCCCCCCGGTCTGTGTAGGCCTCGGGGATCAGATTCTCGGCCGCTAGGATGAGATCGCGCACTGTTTTAATCTTCTCTTTTTGATACGTACCCGGACGCCAGACCGCCCCTTCGATGACGACATAATTTTCTTTCCGCTCAAGTATCGGATATATAGTAATAATATCGCCGTCTTCGAGCTGGAAATCTTTTCCGCTCTTCACGATCTGCCGGAAGTCGATGTCGAATATTTTCCTGTCCGGTCCATCGGAGGTACGTTCGGCAAACGGGATGATGCGGTCGACTTGAATACGTTCAAGATACATCGTGGTGCGGATACCACCGGAAAATTCGAGCAGGCGCTTCAGTTGTTCGTTCGGGAGAAGCTCGAACCGCGCGGACCGGGAGACTTCTCCTTTAATGGCCACCATTCTTCCGCGGAGCGGAATGTAGATAACATCGTTATCATTCACACGCATATCGCTGGTTTTTGTGGAACCGATCAGGTAGTCGTATAGATCTACATGTGCGACTGTCTTGCCGCTCCGAACAACTCTGATATCGCGAAGACTTCCGCTCAACTTAGGACCGCCGACAACAAACATAGAATTGAAGACATTGGCAAATCCACTCACCTCGTACCCTCCGGGGTTGTTCACCTCCCCCATCATAAAAATACGAACTGGGCGTATGCGTGCTACGGTGAGATCCATAAAAATTGTCGGGGGAGATTTACTTAGTCCGCCGAATGCACTCGACATAGCATGCTGCACATTCATTCGGGCTTTATCCAGCGTCAATCCGGAGACCATGATCGGACCGACTGCAGAAACGAGGATGCGACCTTCGCCGTCCACCGTATATTCGTTGTAACTTTGCATTTCGCCCCAGAGGGCAATCTTGAGCACATCGCCGATGCCTATACGGTAATCGTTGTCAATCGAGGGGCGTGCCTCGAAGACACCTGAAGTCTTGAAGATGCTGTAGCCGAAGTTTTCTATCTCACCCGGTTTGAGCTTTGGCTCTTCGACTTTGACGGGGACGATTTCCACCGGCTGGTCTGCCGAGGAAGCCGGAGTGGTCGTCTGCACCGGCACGCCGGGAGTTGTGATTGTTCCGGTTTGAGGAGCTGTTGCAGGTACTGTTTGTGTGCTTTGCGGCGCGACCTGGATATTCACGGAGGTCGTAGGCTCTTTGACTGTCGGTAGGCCTGTTTTCACAAGATACGACTCTAGGTCTATGCCGTATTCTTTTGCTTTAGCTTCGGCCTGTTCCCGTGTCATGCCAAGCTGTTTGATCTTGGCATCGATCTGGTCAGGAGACATAGATTGAAGCCTGTCTTCGGCTTGTTTGACCTGAGCCGGAGAAGCCGTTTGCGAAAGTGTCGTCCCGTACATCAGCAAAATCAGTGAAAAAATATGGAATGTTTGCATTTTATTCAGGCGTGACATAGTCATCCAATAATTATGTAAATGGTATAATTTGGTTCAATGTAAGCAAATAAGATGATATTTGCCAAATGATGAAAATTCTACAATTTTATTATAATGAGTGTTGTCAGCAGATTGGAAACATCTGTAATTGATGAGAATGAAGGGCAACCTAGACACAGGAGGAATAAACATATTCAATGGTTTACGCCTTGCTTAGAAGTGGAGAGTTGATGTGTATCAAATGACGTGTATCGAGGATAGGTATATTCAATGACAGCAAATCCATTGTTTTATAAACATCGTGAGCGGTTGCAATGAGAATCAAATCATATCCCCCGGATATTTCCACAGATTTTTTCCCCATAAACTGAGAATGTTCTCTCGTCGGCTTTACGATGGACACAAACGGATCGTTAAAATCGACACTTGCCCCTTTTGCTTCTAATTTTTCCATCAGCACATAACTGGGCGATTCACGATCGTCATCAACATTTGCTTTGTATGCTAATCCTAAAAGCAGGATCTTCGATCCTTTTAATGGTTTACCGTACTCGTTTAAAACTTCCATCACTCGTTGGACAACAAATTCCGGCATGGCGGTATTAATTTCGCCCGCCAGTTCGATAAAGCGGGTATTCACTCCATACTCTCTTGCCTTCCATGTCAAATAGAAAGGATCGATGGGAATGCAATGCCCGCCAAGACCGGGACCAGGATAGAACGGCATAAAGCCGAATGGTTTTGTTTTAGCCGCTTCGATCACTTCCCAGATATCGATCCCCATTTTCATGAATGTCATTTTCAGTTCATTCACGAGGGCAATATTCACCGAACGGAAAATGTTCTCCATCAACTTCGTTGCTTCAGCCACCTGCGTGGATGAAACGGGGACTGTGCGTACAACGATCTGTTTGTAGAGAAGGTCGGCCACAGTGAGCCCTTCCGGCGATGTCGATCCGACCACTTTCGGAATTGTCTCCGTGCGGTACTCAGGATTATTCGGATCTTCCCGTTCCGGCGAGAATGCGACATAAAAATCTATATCGACCTTCAGGCCGCTTTTTTCCAGAATCGGAACAACCACTTCGACTGTCGTACCGGGATAAGTCGTTGATTCGAGTACGATCAATTGCCCTTGTTGAAGATTGGGAACAATAGCTTCGCACGTCTTCACAATATATTCCATCTCCGGCTCCCGATTTTTATTGAGCGGGGTCGGCACGGCAATAAGAATAGCATCGCATTCTTTCAAACGTGAAAAATCAACCGTAGCGTCAAAAAGTCTGGATTTGATCGCCGAGGCAATCCGATTAGCCGGAATATGTTTGATATAGGATTTTCCCTGAAGAAGAGCATCAATTTTTGATCGATCAATGTCGAACCCGATGGAACGGAATCCTTTTTCAACGAAGCAGAGGTTCAGAGGAAGACCGACATACCCCAAGCCGATGACACCAACGACAGCTTTTTTATTTTGTATTTTTTGAAGAGATGAAGTATGCATTCAGATCCTTTAAACTTGATCGTTAATTCTTAATAATCCCGGAATCGTTATCTGGACTTTCGCCTCATCTTATCCCTATCTGAGTTGGGAGGCCGAATAGTTGAGACAACATGCAAATGAAGTCGATACAGCTCCGCTTCTTCACTCCCATGAGAGCGAAAAAGGTACTCTTGGCGTAACATTTGCAAATTACTGCAAAGTACTTTCGATCAGATCTCACGTTCTCTTCACAATCCTATATAAGAACTGAGCGAACCGGTTCTACCTCATCATGCGAAACACCGACTACCACCGAATATCCAATCCCTTCGAGCCGTATGGCCACCTTGCCGCCACGATCATGATGGAGAAATTTCCCCCTAAATCCCTTAAAGAAACCCTTACTAATCACTACTTCCGATTCCTTCTCGAACAAATCGGGAACAACCTCAACCGCTTCATCGGAGACGACGACACGTTGGAGAAAATCTATCTCATTCTGCCGTACAATCCCTACCTTACCGTTGAATGTAAGATAGCGAACAACACCATCGATCTGAAGGATTTGGTCCTTTTGTTCTTTTTGAGGTTTGACAAAGACATATGAAGAAAACAACGGCAGTTCGATCCACTTCCAGCGGTCACTCCACTTTTTGCGCTGGCGGCGAAGGGGAAGAAATGTTTCGACCGTCTGCTGCTGTAAACGTGCGTGAACTTTTTTTTCCTGACGTGATTTTGTGTAGACCACAAGCCAATGGGAATCTGGTATTGATTCGATGCTGCTCATTCAGATACCGAAATCAGCATAAGTCACTTGTATCCCAAAGTATACTTGAAATATCTTATAAATTGCTTTTTTTACCCCTAAAAACGAATTGGAACACTTCTATCCATTCTTTGTGGTGCATAATAGGGATATTTTACAAATTTTCCAAAGAACAACGAGAAAGAGAGAAAATAGTGTGACGGGGAACAATGGTATAAATGAAGAGTTAAGAATGAAGGATGAAGAATGAAGAACAATAAATGTAAAATGTAAAAATTAAAAAGTGATAAAGGAGGGTAAAAATGATGATTATTAAGACAGATTGGGTGAAGAGTTAGGAATGAAGAACAATAAAAGTAAAAGGTAAAAATGAAAAAGTGTAAAAGGAGGTTAAAAAATGGGGCCAAGATCAGAGTGAGGTTTGAGAATAAAAAATATGCGCATCTTTTAGCGCATTCCACCCAAAAAGTGACCTGCCTGTCGGCAAGGCAAGTGGACAAGTTGGCGTAGGAAAAATAAAATTGGAAAAAGGTGTGACTATCTCGATGAAGCTTCAAACTCGGTGGAAGGAACTTGTGATTGCCGAATATTGGATTTCAGCGTTCCGGTACTGATTTCTTTGTGATTTGAACAGGGACGGTGATTGTGTTGAAGATTGGGTTTTCTTCTGCATCACCAAGTGGCTGCCCCTTTGCCGAACCAATTCGAAGCCGTATTTCGACAAAACAGCACAGACCTCTTGACCGGAGAGAACCTGCAGTTTACCCAACGGCTACCTCAAGCCGCGTTATAAAAATTTCACCGTGTAGCCTGTCCTTTATTTCCTCACGAGAAGCAGTCTCAAAGAATAACTCTAACGCTTCTTTAAGATTTATACGTGCTTCTTCGACAGTGTCTCCCTGGCTCGCTATATCGAGTTCAGGACAAAGGGCTACGTATTGCTTCCCCTCCTTTTCGATGATTGCGGTGAATTGCTGGAAATCCTGCATTGAAGACTCCTTTCAGAGATGAACTTCTGACTATAGTATACCAAACTTCTTTTCCTGAAACAACTCCCATGAAATGGAATAATGAGAATGGAGAGAAGAGTGAAAAATGAAAAAGGTAGAAAGGAAAAAGTAAAAAATATAAAAAGAGGTTATAAAAATGGGGATTGAAGGACAGATTGGGTGGAAAGAGTTAAGAATGAAAAATTAAAAATGTCTAAAAGAGTATAAGAAATGGAGAGAGTTAGGAGTTTATTAAAGAAAAAGGGGGAAAGTAAAGGGGAAAAAGTGAGTGGAGAATTATGAATGAAAAAGGGAAAAGGTAAAAAGGAAAAAGTATAAAAAGAGGTTATAAAAATGGGGATTGTTTTCCTGCTATGTTGCTCTCTCCGACATGTTCATGGTATCATCAAGTATTTCTGCGATCTCCACCCCGCTCATTTGGGATTGATCTACTTCATTCTTTCAAGAATTTTCTTCATCACCCCGGCATACTCTTTCAGACGAGCAAACATCTTATTTGCTATTTCTTCATGGTAGGTATGTGAAGCCAGATTTCTATCGTCAATCATTTCCAATGCAAGCATAACTTCTTCATCATTCAAGATTCTCACTTTTTTTGCTTCGCGTAAGCAGGCCTTGGGTGATGCGCAGGGAATACCCTCGTGTTCCTTACGATACGGTTGTTTGAAAGACTTGCTGTGTTTCATGCGCCGGCTTACCTGTGACGAGCGTGTACAGATATTCCGGATCAACATCAAATCCACACTCCCATGCCAGCGTTGGCCACCCATCAAGGTGGAACTGAGCAAATTTCTGTATGTCTTTCAACGGAGCGGCTGTCGGAAACTTGAATATCAAATTCTTTAGATCTGCCTCTCCTGTTTCGCCATTGCTAAATTTTATCCAAATCCGATACTCTTGCATATATCGGGCGTCAGAAATCGATATGCATTCCATGAATTCTTCCTTTCAAACAAGAGGCTGAATATGATGGAAATCTTTTGTCTCCCACATCGTCAGCAGTTCAGCTCCATGCAACTCCACCCACTCTTCCACAAGGCCTCGAACCCGAGCCGGGAGAGTACCTGCAGAAATATTTAAATTTTGGATCCCCATGGTCGCTCGAAATTCGTTATACTGAACATGAATATGCGGTGGATTGTGCTCATCGAAATACATTGAAATAATAATGCCGAGGAATCTGGATATTTCAGGCATGGGTATATCCTTTTATCCTTTTACAGAAAAAAAAGATGATTTTTTGTTCTCTGTTTGAAAGCGCGAATAAAGATTGTGTCCCAAACAAGCGTCCTTTTCATTTCCCCAGCGCTTTCCGTAATACGTTCATCGACTCGGAGTGCGCAGTACCGGCACGAAATGCTGAGATCGTCGCGGCTGCATGTTCTGCAATTTCTTTCCGGCGTTCCTCGATAATACGGTGCCGAACAATTTCCACCAATGTTTCTTGCTGATGGATCGGCAATTTGCCAACTTTGTTCAATACATTATTAAATGCTGTTTGCATATCATACTCCTTGAAAGGATAAAGCAAAAACGGAATACTCCGCCGACAATGCTTCTTCTCATGTCTTCAACACCCTGGAGGCATTTTTTTCGTTACCGCTCAGAGAGTTCTCTGACACCGAATAAATATTTTTTCGATACGTTGAACTCCCAACGGAGTTCACTTCTGCCTCATGAGCGTTGTTAGAAACGTCTGACTCCTACGGAGTCAACCCCATGGGTGAGTATATTATAACAATCCCGCAGGGGATTGAACGTTTGTAATACTCTCGCGAAAAAAGCTTTAGAACTCCAGAGGAGTTCCACAACCATAGATTTCTTTCTGTAACTGTGCCGAACAGTTACCTTTTTTCTAAGAATGCCATGGATCATCCTTTCCACCAGATCGCTCCCGCCAATGCCGTTGTCGTAAACATCTCTGATGTTGTTGAAAAATCTACGAGGTCAACAGTATACGGGACGTTCAGATTATCCAATTCCTCGCGCAGGAAAGACAATTTCCACCGATTCCACCCCCCCCTTGGAATGATAGCGATATCGATATCCGAGGCAACTGTGTCCTCACCGACAGCCGCAGAACCAAAGAGCGCAATGGCAACATGTTCTCCAGCGAGTTCGCTCAGAACACTCTGTTTTATTCTTTCAAGATAATTTTGAAGCATGTATTCCTTGCATACCATCATTCACGTTCAATACACCGACCATTCCTCGTTCTTATTATCTCTTCATCTCCGATACTTATCGTCTCAGAGACTCAATGATCCTTTAGAGAATTTTCTTTTCCATAAAACAAGTCTTCGGCAATCTTGTCCAAATCACTTTTTATATGATGATATTCCGGTTTTTGCACCCATCGTACACGGTCTAATGTTTCTACTGGAAAAGACTTTATAATATTATAAATAATTTCCGGCTCAACACCAACCTCTTTTGTCTTTGCTTCCTCGAGTATTGTTTTCCATTCAAATGTATTCTCTTTCGAAATGATCCAGATGTCTGCAATATCTTTTGGTTCAAAACGGAATAACGCACTGATTTCATTTGATAAAATATTCCGCCAACTGTCAATGGTGCCAAGATGCTCGTTTGTTTCAAAGTTACCGTAATGAACCGCCAAATCATTTACAAAATCAATTTTCAAAGAATGCTGCGGTACTGCAGATGCATGCACAAACACCTGAGTGAACTCTTTCAACCGTCTTATTGTTTGTCGATCAACGACAAGCGTCTTCCGTTGTTCTTCCTGGAAAAGCGCTTCCAATACTTTCTCTATCCAATCTTGATACAGGTTGTCTGAAGCGACAAAAAGATCCAGGTCCTCGGAATAACGATGGTTATAGTAATGTCTGCTGAGTGCGGTACCACCGGTTAGAAAAAAGGGTGTGTTTAATTTTTTGATAATACTCATCACCCCATCCTGTAAAGGATACAGGTTCTCCCGATAGTACAACTCGTATGAATTCATATCGTTCACGCAGCTCCCTTTGATGTATCTTGGATATCACTTCTTTCGTCAACAACAAACGGGCTTTTTCTATTCCTAAAAGATCAAGAATCGTATGCCATCCAAGTCTCTCAAGCATTCTCACTACTATTTTTTCTTGAGAAAGAAACTCATTGTTTTTGCTGCCTATCAGAATCGAAAACAGCTCTGCTCCGGGAATCGGATCATCCCAGAATATTTTTTTTAAAATATTTTGCTTTTCTATTGTTGTCACACTGCTTTTCTCCATTCCCTGCCTACCCGCTCCGCGAGGCAGGCCCGCAGGCAGGTGCAATCAGCAATCCGCAATTTCCTTTCTTCAACTACTCATCGTCTCCGAGACTCAACAACTCATTCTACAATTTAGCCGCAAGCACACTCACTGTCACCGCGCGCAACTGCAGATCCGGTAATGCCCCGGGGCGCTACATGGATATTCATTGAGGTTGTCGGCTCATTCGACAGAGCAACTGTCGGGAGGTTCGCTTTCACAAGATACGACTCAAGGTCTATGCTGTATTCTTTTGTTTGGCTTCGGCCTGTTCGCGTGTCATCCCCAGTTGTTTGATTTTGGCGTCGATCTGGCCAGGGGACATAGATTGGAGCTTTTCTTCAGCCTGGTTCACCATGCCCGGAGAGACGGTTTGCGAGAGTGCCGTCCCGCATATGAGCAAAATCAGGGAAAAAATATAGAGTGTTTTCATTTTTTTCAGGTGTGGCATAGTAATCAAAAAATTGTCTGAATGGTATAATTTGGTTCAATATATACAATTAAGATGATATTTGCCAAATTGAGGGAGAAAAGAAAGTTATAAGTGAGGAGTTATGAGTTTAGAATGAAAAAGGCAAAGTGCAAAAATTAAAAAGTGATAAAGGAGGGCAAAAATGATGATCATTATGTGAAATAATGATGAATCGAATGAACACGCGGGAGATTTTATTCCAAGAGCTTTAGAAAATCTTGAGGATCAACTTTGGCTTGATCAAGAATTCCGAGCAAAGTACCAATTTTTAATTCTCAATGTAATGGTACAACGCACCCTATCGATCCTGTGGTAGTAACCTTTTTCAGAACCACATGGCTCCCTCTCTATCGAGTCCGAACGAAGCCGATCCTTTCTAGTGCTTTCACAGCGTCTTCACCAGATACTTTTTTGAGGCTAGGCATGAACAGCGACTTCAAAGGTGGTAAGGAACGATTTATCGATAGGAAGAAGAGGGAATTCTTCCAAATATAATTCTGTGGCTTCTTTCAGATTCGCCAACGCCTCTTCCACTGTTGTTCCTTGACTTACCGTTCCCGTCTCAGGACAACGGGCTACATACATATCCTCTTCGTGGTGAAGTACCGCTGATAAGGTTTTTGTTTTCATATAAACTCCTGAATTGCTCGCAGATTTGTTTCTCGTCATGATAGACTTTTATGAATTTAATCTACCAAAATTCAGATGTCTAATCAACTTCTCTTTGTAAAGGGGTAAGAAAGTAAAAGGAAAGAGGGATAGTTAAGAGTTGGGTGTGGCACTTCGGCGGCTCGACTGAGACCTCGGTGTAGCTCGGTCGAATGCTCGCCGAAATCTTGTTTCATAGTCTATAGAATCGATGCTGAAACCCGAAAACAGTATCGGGGCAAGTGAATTCGGGATGACAGAGAATCCTTGTCATCCTGAACTCGGTTCAGGATCTGTAGAATAGATGCTGAAACCCGAAAACAACATCGGTGCATAGAAAACATACAGAAAACGTGGAATGGAAAGTGAAGAATTGAGAGTTAGGAGTCAGAAGTTAGGAGTTAAAAAGGAAAAAGAGGAAAGTACAAGGGAAAAATTATAAAGTAGATGAGAGGCTTCAAAAAGATTTCTACGTCAATTTGAGATCTGAGTATCTCGAGACAACCTTCCCTCTGGAGCGAAGGTGCAATTTTGTTTATGTTCGCTTGCCTCGCGATTTCCGGAGAGCTTCTATATCCGACTTGTCTTTGGGTCGGCCTGCTTCTTTTTTCGAAGCGATTAAATGTTCGTACGAGATAACATACGCATGGACTTTTCCCAATCGAATCTTCGATTTCTTTTCAAACAGTGCATCGAATTTTGCAGTGCCCAAAGAAGTGATCAAGTCTATCCGTACAGGGGGGAAACCCAATTGAATCACCATCTGCGGATTGAGAAAATCTTTTTCAGAAATCACGAGTTTCCCGAAACCGAATTTCTTCAGCACACTCAGAATACGTTTCGCATTTTCTTTTGTTGGATTAATCAAGAAATCAATATCGCCGGTGTTTCGCGGTTCGGCATAGTGCGCCACTGCATACGCACCGATGAGCAGATATTCAACGTTCTGTGAGTTTAACAACCGAACAAACTCTTCGTAGTCCTTTTCTACTTTCACGATATTCCCATTCTTTATGGAATAGCATAATATATTGTTCGCGTAAAATCTGCACAGCACTGATACGCTCTTCCGAAGTTTTTCCCCTCCAAAACGCAGCATCCGCTGCCGCTGCTTCAGATCGTTTTATTATTTTGAGGGTTTTTTTCATACAGAAACGAGTACTTTTGTTATTTTTAAGTTTTTACATAATAATGTATGAATCCGGGAATGAGAAATAATGTCATTCAATATAATGTAACCAATTAAGATGAAAGTTTCCCAATCTGGGAGATAGGGATCTTTGAGTTAAGAGTGAGGAGCGCTACTTCGGCGGCTCGACTGAGACCTCGACGTAGCTCGGTCGGACGCTTGCTGAAGTCAAGCTTAGTGTAAGTGTGTAGAGAATAAAAAAGGTAAAATGTAGAAGTGATAAAGGAAGATTAAAAAAACGGGGCCAAGATCAGAGTGAGGTTTGAGAATGAAAAATGGCATAAGAAGCTCAAAAAACGATTGTTCAGACAGGTTGGATAGAGAGAGGAGAATGGAAAATGGGAAAAAGAATGCAGTGTAATGTGAAATAATGATGAATCGAATGAACACGCGGGAGATTTTATTCCAAGAGCTTTAGAAAATCTTGAGGATCAACTTTGGCTTGATCAAGAATTCCAAGTAAAGTATGTTTCTGCGCTAGGCACCTTTTGGGGACAATAACGCACTTTCAAGTGAGTGGAAAATACAAATTATCTTACTTTCAGTTTTTTCGTTAAATCATCAATTGGTAAAAAGAGATAGCGCCTTCCCCGTTTTTCTAACGTTAAGAGCCCACGCTTAACAAGTTGAAGAAGATCATTTCTTGCGGTTTGATAGACTATCCCATGAATGCTCATGTGTCGATAAATCGTATAAATCGACTCTGGATGACGCATTGCATGATTAATTACTTCTTGTTGTCTATGATTCAGGATTGGTAATCGCTTGAGCAGAATTTTTGCTTCATGTAATTCCCGTTGTTGTTTTGAAATATACTTTTTAAGGTCTTCAATTGATAAATGAAAAGCTCTCAAATGAAATCTTATGAAGTATGTTAAGTCATTATCATCTTTCTCGGAATATAAGTATGCCATTTTGTATTTTGCGGGGGCTTTCAAAATTATACGCGAAACCGGTAAGAATTCTACAAGCCCATATTTATTCTTGAGAAGATACCAATAAAAAAGTGCTCTCGCCGTTCTTCCGTTTCCATCAACAAACGGATGAACATACCCCAACCAGAAATGAAGTATTGCTGCTTTCACGACAGGATGGATAAAAGTTTCTTCCAAGGAAGTATTTGCAAAATCACATAGTTTTTGAAGGCGGCCCTTTAGTTCGTTTGCATTGGGTGGGGTGTGAAGAACTGTTTCATCTGTATCAACAACAACAATGTCGTCAGAATTTCTTAATCTGCCACTTGCCGAAGGATCGTTAAGGGTTTCATTCGTAATAGATTCCTGTATATCACACAAGAGCTCTATTGAAAGTTTTTCTGTGATGCGATCCTTAATTTTCAACATTGTCGTATAATTGTTTTTTATCATCATTTCTCCGCGTGTTCGCGGTTTTCTTCCTTCGCGCAACATCTCTTTTGCCTTTTTACGCGTCGTCGCCGCCCCCTCCAGGATACTTGATGCGATTGCTTCCTCCATTAATGAACTTATGATATATTTATCTTTGGTGGTTTCTCCCACGTTTGACTCATCAATCAATATTTGTCCTATTGCGTTCTGATCAATAAAGTGCAATTCTTTGAGAATACCATCTGGAAGCCAATACCAGAAAGGCTTTCCATCGGTAGTTAGTATATTTGTTTTTCTAAGTTGGGACATACGAGAGATTTTCACTAATGCCCAAGCCATTTCTTTGTCAAGATTGTTAGGCATGGATCTATATTTTAGCTCATCCCAGTAGAAATATTTATCGTTCACATGATTAATAAAAGAAACCGTTTCTGGTTGTGTGAATAATTCTAAAAACTGCTCTGATCTCGTTTTGAGCACATTCTCCCAATTAGGTGGATTTTCAAGCCATTTCATTCTAAAATTACCTTTCAATCTTTTGAATAAAAGGGTATTTACTAATTTAGTATTTATTAGTATTTAACTATATATATAACTTTTCGCATTGTCAAGTGGCGCTTGAGGTCTTAATCCCGAGATAGGAACACAAGAAAACAGGATCTCCCAAGGGTAGGAGCGCGGAGGATTCCAAAAGCGGCATGGATATTGTAGGGATTTGTTGTGAACAAATTCATAGCCTCTCAATAGGAGCCGACCATTTATCACCCATGGGGTGAAATCGAAAAGGATGGGAACTTTTTATGCCACTGAAATTTGAACACACGACAGAACGTCTGACACGCCGCACCGGATTGATACTGGTAAACCGCTTTGGAGAACGTCTTAGTTTGCCCTCGAAAATTAATCGTGCCTTCCGCGCCCCAGGCTCCCACCACGCCTTCGATGCCAGTGAGTATGTGCTGACGATTGCTGAGATGCTCATTGATGGAGCCACCTGCTTGGAAGATATTCGTCTCTTTGAGAACGATGAAGCATACAAAGAACTGGCAGAGATCCGGCACTATCCTACCAGCGATGCTATCGGTGACTGGCTCCGCGTCACGGTGGAGCCGATGGTGAAACACGCTTGTGGAGTGTTATCGCCTCTCTGATCCAAACGATGACGGGTGGGTCAGGTCTGACACTGGACATCGACGGTACCATCATCGAAGCGGACAAAGAGGGTGCTGTGATGAGCTACAAAGGCCTTCGTGGCTATCATCCGTTGCTGGGATTCTGCAGCGAACTGTGTCTGTTTGTCGGCTCACAATTCCAACAGGGTAATGCGTCACCGCAAACGGGATTAGTCGCGTTCATTCATCGCTGCATCAACCAGCTGCCAGGAACATTTTCTACCGTACGTTCAGATTCAGCCGGTTATCATCACTTCGTCATGAATGACTGTGTTGCCCATGGTCGACGGTTCTCTATCACGGCTGGCCACGATGCTGCTGTCATCGAAACTCTCCGCCGTATTCCAGAAAACGCTTGGAAACAGGGGCGATATGATGATGGTACTACGGCAGAGTATGAAGTGGCAGAGACTGTTCATACGATGGAGAAAGCTTCACACAGTTTTCGTCTGGTCGTCAAGCGCACTGCGCAGCGAACGCAGGATGATTTCTTCTCCGGCAACTACCACTATTGGATCATTGCCACCAATATCCCTGAAGAGGAGAAAGACGCCCAAGCCATCATCCATTTTCACAACAAACGAGGCGAGATGGAAAAAATGATTGGCGAGTTGAAGCATCACTACGCTCTGGATCATCTTCCTTGCGGACAATTCTCTGCCCATAGTCTCTACTTCACTATCGGTCTGCTTGCCTTCACACTCGTACAGTTGTTAAAGCGTCATGACTTCGGTGATGAGTGGAACAAGAAATCCGTACGAAGTTTACGCTACCACTGGCTGCATCTTCCCGCACGCATTGTCTCACACGCCCGATACTCCACAAAACAGAAGCGCTTGACTCCTAAAAACTGATGCAGTACTATAACGCTTACTCAACTTTCGGGTGGGGAATGCCTTGACCCTCATTGTGGGGAATCATGTGGCCCTTGACATTACACTTATTTCCCAGATAATTGTTCGAGGATGTTTTTCGCTGCGTCGTCCAGACCCAGCTCAAGAATCTTACCATTCAAGAATTCGATATTGATACTCTCTCTTGAATAAGAAAGAATCGCATCAATATCGCTGAGATGTTTTGGCGATCTCCCTTCCTTGTAATATTCAAGTTTTTTGATGATAACATATTCGGGCGGTGCAACACAGATGACCATTCCCGACATTTCAATTTTCCGAATATTGTTCATGGACCACCACTGCAGATCCTCTTTGCCGGCAAGAAAGATATCTGCTTTAAAACCGGCCTCATGATGGATCACATGAAAATGGCCGCGCATGGTGCGATTCATTTCCGCCCTGATAATTTCCTTTGGCGGACAGTAGAAGGTACTGGGATCGAACGCTGAGACAAATTTATCAAGATCATGTTCATCGATGTGAATAACAACATCAATATCATATGTCAACCGCGGCTCACCATAAACGATCGCGGCTACAGAACCTGTGACAAAGTACTGGATATTTATGCTATTCAGAATACTTGTAAATATTCCGAACAGATTAACTTCTTGCATGAGAGAATATTTTCTTTACCTGCTCCTCGATCTCACGATCGGACAATTCAGGGTGAAAATTCTTCAGAGAAGCTATTTTTAATTCGTAGGCGGAATAATAGAGCCGCAACGAGAGGAGTAATTTTTGCTCCGGCGTAAATTTTTTGAGAGGACTGTCGATCATTGTTATTCAGAAATACTCAGCATGTTCTTTCCGCGTATCCACATTGATGCCATGTCGTTCAGGGAAAGAGTGAAATCTCTTGGATTTCAACGTATGGTAACATTTCAAAACGTTGCTTCCTGTTGAGCCCCTCTCACCATATTGGAATATCTCCATTCCATTTCTATGATGCACAGTAGGAATATTTTTCAAATTTTCCAAAGAAGCGCGGGAAAGAGATACTACACTGTGACGGAGAACAATAGATATAAATGGAAAAAGGTAAGGAAATGAAAAATGGACACTTCGGCAAGCTCGACTTGCCCCTGATAATCGGCATGTATTCTCCTTACATTTCCTCTTGTATTCCAAATTCAACACCACAGATCTTCCATCCTCAGGACTTTCTTCCAAAAGAGATAACTCTTTTTATCGAGCGTACGCTCTCCTTTTCTTTCAAGATACCGGTTAATAGTGCTGTGTTCAAACGTGCGAAGGATCCATGTAATCGAAGCCAGGTCGCCATAGGCCATCAGTCTACCAAGAACGTAATTCTCATGCTCCGGAAATTTTAATTTAGTAAAATCTGCATCCCAGAAGAATTTTTTAAAAACCAGCGGTATTGCTCTATTTTCGTTCATAACGAAGAGCGTGATATCAAAAATTCATTGCGTGTATGAAGACATGCACGCCATAGCAACGAATTGAATGATGTTCGCCAGTCCTTACAGCTTAAATTTTATCCGTCGCAATTTTTATCAGGAATTTTTTGACTTCATCCCGGGAAACTTCGCTTCCTATGAAGTCAACTTCTTCTGAATAGTCTATATCTTCAAAGTAGGACAATTGCTGCCGCAGCAATTTGGCTGAAAACATCTCCCGAAAAACCTTTTCTGCTTTGCGGGAGATTTGATCAATGGTGTGATATGACTTCACTATGTAGAACATATCAACATAGTCTTTCCACTTTGCCCTCCCCCCCAGCGCATATCCTTTCATCGCGGCAAGCGTCAGCAGGTTCGGCATCGTGCAAACAGACTCCAATGAAACTGTTGCTTTCACGGGATAAGGGAACGCAAAAAAAGTTACTTTGACGTCATTGATCTGAATATGGAATTGATCGAATGCTTCATAGATGATCCGTTTCCGGGGGAACGGTGCTTCTCTATAACGGGCTTGTATCTGCCCTATATTGAGAGACTCCGCATGCGTGAACAGATCATAATCAATAGACCTCCGGTGTCCGATCTGTAAGGCGATCGCTGTTCCGCCAACTAAATAAAAATCCTTCCGAAACTTTTTCACAAAAGGAAGGAGTTCCCTCTGAGATGTCGTCAATATTTCCTTATGCATGGCGATGAAAATAATGTGTGAAATAATTCTTTACTTTGGGAAAATAATTGCACCGCTTGTTCCGAGTTTGCTTGAAAAATATTTCAGCGGTTCTTTTCGTTCCTACTAAGGCGAGCAGTTTCTTCACGTCCTTAAGCTCGCCATAATTCAAGATGGTTTCCACCAAGAACTCTGTGCTGATCCTTTCTTTCGCATCTTCCTTGATATACCAAAACAAACTGCGATGGTCTTTGATAAACCGCTGTAATGCTTTGTCCTGCTCTGCAATGAGATGGCGACTCGTTTGTCGGTTTTTCATCGTTATGTTATAGTTTCTTCCTATTTTCTTGCCTGAGTTGCTGAGAAGACCTGCTCTGTCTCTTGTGCCGGTTTGCATGGAGCTCGTGTGAGGTACTCCGCATCAACATCAAAGCCGCATTCCCATGCCAACGTTGGCCAACCGTCAAGGTGGAACTGTACGAATTCCTTCGTGTCTTTCAATAGAGCGGCTGCAGGAGACTTGAATATCAAATTCTTGAGATCTACCTTTTTTGCCGTTCTTGAATTTTATCCAGATCCGATCATCCTGTACGTATCGTGCGTCAGCAATCCTTTTACATTTCATGGATTCTTTCTTTGAAAATCCCAGAAGAATATTTTAAAGGCAGGAGATATGGCTCTTTTTTCTTCCCTCGAAATGACTGTTGTCTCGAACACTCACTGAACACATGATATTTTTCTTGGAAAAGATAGCCAAGAAAAACGAAGAATTATGGAGTTTGATTTAAGATAAACAATTTAGAGGATATTTGCCAAATTTAGGGGATAAGGAAGAGTTATAAAGAAAGTTATAAGTTAGAAGTGAAGAGTGAAGAATGAAAAATGTGCGCAGGGGTCGCAGGCGCTCCAGAGCTTCAGCGACGGAGCGCGCATACGCTTTTAGCGTATTGGCGGCACTAGAGTGCTGGAATTTTTGCGATGCTCTTTTCTCCATATTTTGGATTTTCGTTTTTGTAATAGGAGGAATTGAGAATAATAAAGAGCATCGTAATCTCATTGATAATTGCCTGGATAAAAACCCGCTGATCGTTGTTGATCTTGACATCGGGCATCGTGCAACAGACGAGGATATTGAGGTTATGCGGATTGGACATGACGGTCGTAAGGGGGGTCTCGCTGTGCTCTTCGACGATCATTTTATTGCTGACACGCGGATACCGACCGGAAAATCCCTGCCTTGTCTCGAAGCACTCCGAGATCGTTCTCCGACTTTTGCTGTCCATGATTCTCATAAGGGCCCACGGAGTGTTCACGATGCCCAGAACGCGGCTGCTGAGATAGCGAAAGGCTTTTTTAAAATCATTTTTTGTTTCCGGATAGGCGTTCGTCGAGTTGAAAATGGATTTGATTTCTTCAATCTGGACATTGACTTTTCCGATATACTTCATGGAATCAAAAAGTTTTTCCTCGGCGCTCTTCTTCTCGTTGATCATTTTTTGAATGAGTTCATCCTGCCGTGCGGCTTCCTGTTTATAGAACCGAAAGATCACCAGGCTCAGGGAAAACAGAATCCCCAGCAGAACCACCTCGAATATTTCTTCATCGATAATAAATTTTTCCGTTATCGATACCGACCCCGTAATCAGGACCGGAGTCAGGACGATCACTGCAGAGAGGATGACATAGAGGAGAAAATATATTTTTTGCAGGAATGAAGTCCGATGATGGAATGGTCTCATAGATGGTTTGCGATCCCTGCACGAGAGATTTTCCGCCGGTCCGCCCCCTTCCGGAATATCGCAGGCATCAGAGTCCCTCCTTCCTATTCTTCAGTTGATGGTTCATGCCTTCGAGGACATCACAGAAAGATGGTTAACGGAATCGCCTGTGATGAAACACCGGAGGATGATGCGATCGAAACCCCAGCCTTACAGAAAAAGAGGGAGAGTACCAATATGGATACAATCCGCCGTACCAATAGTACGGTGGAGCGGGATAATATCGTACATCCGGGCTGCTCGACTGGTCTGGCGGCTCGACGGGCTGCTGCATCATGGCGCTGAGCACCTTCTCGCTCACTCCTGCATGTTTGAGGTCAATAACGTCCTGCGGCTTCAACTGGAACCAGGTGTCTGTGGCATCCATCATCCCGATAATGAGGCTGTCGCTCACGCCGGCTTTCGATAGATTGATCACATCCTGCTGCGACATCCTCTGGAGAGTGTCCCGCTGCAGAGCATGATTTTTGGTATTCTGCGCATACCGTCCGGAGGCACAGCCGATGAGACTGAGTGTGATGACCAGAATGGCAAATGAACTGAGTTTGTATAGCATACTTCCTCCAACGTTATACCCTACCTATGAGATGTACCTACGCTTCGATAAGTTTAATTCGTGTGACCTGTGAGCTCGACACAACGCGAAGAAGGTTCTTCTATGGGAAGCGATTGAAGGCGCAAAAAACCATCCCACAGCACTTTCGTGAGAGGGATTGATACCGTGCCCATCCACAGGTAGTCTGAATCGCCGTGACAAAACTCTTCTAGAATTTAAAATTCGTCGAATCATTACATTCTTTTATACAATGACATAGACAGTATTCTTAAGAGAAAAGTTCCCTGCTCTAAAACAGCAGGTAGAAAGTATTCCGTTTCCCCAAGCATCATTTTGCCATTCCATACGTTATATATGAAGAAGGATTTGATCAAACAATGGTTCATGGAAATGTTCTTCGATAATTCATTGTCGCTGTCAAAAAAGGAGAGGTATCATGAAATACGCGCTCATTGCTTTCATCACATGCTGGACGACATTGCTTTCTGCAAATGACTGGCCCCGCGAAGTCCTCAGTACGGAGGGCACCATCACGATGTACCAGCCTCAGATCGAATCGTACTCGGGAAATTCTCTCAGAGCCCGTGCCGCAGTGTCCATCACTCCGATCGGGAAGGATGAGCCCGTGTTCGGAGCAATCTGGGTGAATTGCAGAGTCCTGACCGACCGTCCAACGCGAACGGTGAAACTCGTAGAGATGGAGGTACGCAGAACGAGATTCCCTTCGGGAACAGAGGCAGACACAGCGCGGATCGCCGCAGACCTGGAAGAAATGATCCCGCGGTTTGACCTCACCTTCTCCCTCGACTTTCTCCTGGAGAGTGTGGAGACTGCACAGAAAGAGAGAGAAGTTGCTCATGAGCTTGCCGTGAATCCGCCCAAGATCATCGTCATGAATCATCCGGCCGTTCTTGTCCGGATTGACGGCGATCCCATTCTCAGTCCCGTCGAAGGAACATCGATGAAGCAGGTTATCAATACTCCGTATTTTATCGTTGAGGATCTCGTCAGTCAGAAATTCTATCTTCATGGAGGGGATATCTGGTTCGCCGCTGCGGCGATCAAAGGACCATGGCGCCAGACGTACGCTCCCCCGCAAGCTGTTGTCGATCTTTTCGAGCAGACATCATCCGGCGAAGAATCGTATGAAGATTCGACGGCAAACGATATGGTGTTCAAGACCGGCATCGTGCCGGAGATTGTCGTGAGTACAGAACCGACTGAATTAATCGCGACTGACGGACCGATACAGCTTACGCCCATCCAGGGGACCGGGCTGCTCTATGCGAGCAATACTCCAAGCCGCCTGTTTCTTCTCATCGATACCCAGGAGTATTTCATCCTCATCTCCGGACGATGGTACACCGCAAAGAAATTGACCGACCCGTGGACATACATCGCCTCCGACAAGCTTCCCGGTGATTTTAAAAATATTCCTCCCGGATCGGAGCGGGACGATGTCCTGGCGAATGTCGCCGGAACAATTCCAGCCAAAGAAGCTGTCTTCGATGCACAGATACCGCAAATGGCGGAGGTAGACCGCTCGACAGCCACGTCGCAGGTTGAATACGATGGAGATCCTCAATTTGAACCGATCGAGAACACGGGAATGGAGTACGCCGTCAATACACCGACAGCAGTCATTCGTCTCAACGGACGGTTCTACGACTGCGATCAAGGAGTGTGGTTTGAAAGTGCATCTCCCTACGGTCCATGGGAAGTCTGCACCGGCGTCCCCGGCGTGATCTATACTATTCCGCCGCGCTGTCCTGTCTACTGTGTCCGTTATGTCCGCGTTTATTCTTTTACTCCCGACATCGTGTATGTCGGGTACACGGCAGGGTACACCGGATGTTATGTGTATAACAGAACGGTGGTGTACGGGACAGGATACAACTACCGGCCCTGGTACAGGCATACCTATTATGCGCGACCATGGACGTGGGGATTTAATATCCATTACGATCCATGGTCAGGCTGGTCTTTTGGCGCAGGTTGGGGACAACCGCGCGGATGGTTTGCACATGAATCAAGAGTTGTACACGCCGGATGGTGGGGTCCGGCAGAACATCATCCGATGTATCTTCCAACAGCAAAACCGGTCTATCGTGCAGGATACCATCCGGTGTATCGCCAGACAGCAATAAACGCATCATCCAGTACGACACCGACTAATGCACGACGCACATCCGGTACACAGCGCGCCACAACTCTTTACGATCTTCGAGGAGCTGGCATCAGCCGCCCGGCCGCAATTCCATCTTCACGGCCACAAAGGGAAACAACGAGAACAGCACCTTTGCCGGCTCCGACAGAAGTGCGTCCGATCGTGAGACCGACGACTCCTCCGGCTCCGCAACCCGAACGGCGAGCAACGCCAAGACCCGAACCGCGAATAGAGACACGTCCTTCTCCAAAAGAGAATAATGTCTATGCAGCTCCGGACGGCAACATTTTACGCAGCACTCCTCAAGGCTGGCAGCAACGCAATCAAAATACCTGGGAAAAAGTACCCGATGCACAGCCGAAACAAGAAACAGTCCGCGACAGCGAAGTACGTCAGCGGACAGCAGAACGCGTATCAGAGGAACAGACACCTGCTCCATCCCGGCCTGAACCGAAACGCGGTTCGGACAAGGAAGAAAGCAGACGTTGACGGTGCTGTTTTGTTGATGTACCAGAGGAGCTCGCTTGCGTGACTGAAAAGGGTCAGGAGACAGAAGGCTTCTGACCCTTTCAACAAATCCTTATTTCGCTTTTTGAACGTGAGAAGAACTTCACCTTGGCCCTCACCCTGAAGATTCAATCGGAATATTGAATTCGATCTGTATAACGATAAGGGATTTGGTTTGTAAGATTTTGGCAGTACAAAAAGTCTTTAAGGGATAAAATCCCTCTCCTTACTGATGCGAGATCGAAGATTGAAGCTTCACGGAATGATTACAATGCAAAGAGACCGCATAGTGCTTTGGGGTATCTTTCACCAAAAGAATTTATGGCTGATCTGAAAAAGAATATAGCGGCATGATCAAAAATACAATGTTAAATTATCACTCAATTGGGATCAAAGACGAGGAGCAGTACAGTACAGAGGCGAGAGAATAAAAAAAGGCATCCACGAATGCTAACGCCTTGGATGTGGACAGGGAGGGAATTGAACCCCCGACACATGGATTTTCAGACCGACCCTGTGCGAATTTTTCGTCGAATTCAGACGAAATTCGCATCAAAAAACATCAAATTAACTGCCAGTGTTAGCACACTGTTAGCAGACGAATTGTACGCAAGCTTAATATTTTTTCTATCAATTGTCAAGTCGACGAAATGGATTTCCGTACATTCACCACTACTTCGTAAATTCCGATTATGAACGAAATCACAAACTTCTAGTGGCTCTTTCAGAATTATTGGACACCTGATCCAGTTATCGTTCAGTCAAAGTGGTGGAATTGGATCAAATACAAGACCTTCGAATTATAATGGAAAATAATTGCTAACACTTCTGCTAACACAATCCTTTAATTCAAATATTTCTGAATCACTATGAATAAAAGAACACCCAGTGAGAGATTGAGTGCTTTTCCAAAATGGATTCTTTGATTTTAAAATCAGCACAATAACAACATTCTCTTCGTTTCAACAAATCGATCAGAAGGATCCGACAAGAAGAATCCACCAGCATCGCTATAGAAGATGATGGTGTGGGTGCTCAGCTTTCAATATTTTCTCGCTTCTATCTTCTGAAACTCTCTCAACATCGACCAAAAAGGTCATCAATGCGCCGATCTGTTTCCGATTTAGATACGCTTTGAGCCGACGAAGACACCTTTCTTCTCCCGATGTGCTGCGACTGAATAAAATCCTATTGTTGTTGCGAGCCACATTGATTTGGTCCTTTATCAAACTATATCGCATCGCCCTATCGCTGCGGGAGATGATGGTGTGGATGCGGATAGTCAACCCGCCTTCTTGAACAACTGTTCGAATAGTTCCTTGGACCTCCGTGCAGCATCTTCCGACAGCGCAACGGATTTCGCCTTTGACTGAGGATTGCTGATGAATCCTTTTGTATGAAGTCGCTCAAGTGCACTCCAGTCGTGCGATTTCCAGGATCGCACAGTCCCGTGATCTTCAAATGTTGTAAGATGTAAAAGCGCCAGGACTGCATCATCAATCTTATCTTCATCGATTTGCATTGAAGGTTTACCTGTCAGTTATTATATCGCAACATTGAAACCGTCTAAATGATTTGTCCTTAATTATCACAAGTAAATGCGGAGAAAATCATTATCATTTCTTCCGAACCAGCACTACCTGGGCTTTGTCAGCTTTGACAATATCGCCATGAAATTTTCTATATTCCGGATAGTTCTTCGCCGGTATGGAATATTCCCGTATCTCTTTTGACCGGAGATAGATGATGGCTGTGTCTCCCAATACTATAGTTCGTGAACGGTACGATCCAAAAGACGATTCGAGAACTATTTCTTTCGGAATTGATTCGATAGTATAATCTTCTGGGAGAAAATAGTAAAGGGAGTCCGTATCGAGATAAGGATAGTCATATCGGACAGGAGATGCCCGCAGTGCCACATCTGGCGGTATGTATGTTTGACGCTGCATAAGGTTTGGCACAAAGAAGAGCCTGTTGCCGGATACCGATGCAAAGCGCGGAAGAGAAATCTGCACGGAAAGCGTCACCTCCAACGTATGCTCTTCCATCCCTTCAATTGTGTACTTTTGTAAATTCGCATTCTGGACCCCGAGGTTATTGAGAATCCATCGCTCCCGTTCTTCAGCGGAAGCATCGTGGAGGGCTTGTCGTACATTGTCCTGTTGATTTCCCCGGCTGGAGACAACAGAAAGAACCTCACCGAAACCGAAAGGAGAAAGGTGAATGCTCGTAGTTCGCTTTTGTAGATTTTGAAGCGGGGTCGATCGTGGGGTTTGAACAGGGATACCGCCCTGAGGCGACAGAAGAAGCGCGCCGCGATTCTCATTGTTCTCACCGATATGGCCGAACGGTATCGATTGACTGGTACACTCAAGCCAAACCGTGTCGTCCAGCAGCGGTACACATGCAATCACGTGATTGAATTGAGCACTCGGAAATTCTTTAATGAAGGGATACCGATAATCTCCGGATCGAATGCTTACAGCGTACGCCGGGATGCCCGCTTCTTTTAAAAGGGCGACCATATAGTTCGAAAGCGCTTTGCAGTCGCCATAACCTCGTTCATGAACATAGGACGCATCAAAGGGCTGCCAACCGCCGACACCAAGCTGGACGTCGATGTACCGTGTACGTACCTGCATATACCGGTAGAGTTTTTTGATCTTCTCACGGACATCATCAACCGGCTTGAGGAGTGTGTGGACATCCTGAATGGCAGACTCCGGCAGTACGTCTCTCCCCATCGTGAGGGAATAGTCCCATGCACCAAAATCTTTCCAGGTTCTCATATCCCCCGGATATTTATCATACTGGAAAAGAGACGGTGCGATCCGCACGATCGTTGCATAATCCTCGGGGTCATTTCCTACAACATCTTTGGATAGCCGGGGAAGGTTCTTGGCTTCCCACAGATAAAGTTTTTTACTTCCCTCAAGCGAAATGGCCGGTTGAATGGAATCGCGGCTACACCAAAAACGGAGACTGTCTCCTTTGGGAATACGGATCTCAAAACGTGCATGCTCAACGGGATCGAACGATGTCTGCGATTGCCACGAGGGCCAGCCTAAATAACCGTCGAAGGAGTATTTAACTGTATATTCGATCGTGTACGGGTACTGGTCATAATACATCTCGGCAAGACGTACGCGGGAATCGTTGTAGAGCGTGTATCCTGAAATGGCACTGTGATCTTTGATCTCATCGTTATCCAATGTGCGGATCTTCTCACCGCGTGCATCATACAAGGTCCCCTCGAGATCTTCGATCTCATGGAATTTATCATACCCGAGTGAAAGGTACCCGTAGTCCCGTTTTTCTTTTGTAAACACCGTCACAGCGATCATTCGTGTTTCGACGGCCCGCCGTTCATTCTTTACCTCAAAGCAGGTGATGTTCGCCCGTACGACCGCCTCGGCGTCTTTCAGAAGCAAGGCAGGGATATTCTTCACATCGTATTTGTTTCCTTCGTTTCCTGAACGGGCCAGCCACCCTGCATCACTTGTTTCCCGGCAGACCAAGAGAAGAAAGAGGAGGAAGCAGAAATGCTTATGATTCATTTCTTCCCCTTCTTTTGAGGACGACCCTTTATTTCTTTTTTCGAGGGTGCTGGAGCTTGTGGTGGCGGAACTGCTGGTCTCTTGATGCGGGCAAGAACGAGTTGTTCCGACTCGGCGGCGATGATTCGGGCATAAAAGTCCCTCAATTCCTGATAATATTTCGTTTCTATATCAATTTCCAGAATTTCTAATTTTGTCGCGACTTTGACTTGATGACTGTCGGCTTTAACGATCCGGGAATAGAGTACCATATCTGAGTTCACGGAGAATGAACGATTTCTGAGGGCTTCTTTGACTTCGAAACTGTCCGGGAGGGTGTATACCGCCACCGTGCTATAACTGCGCTGATAGGAATAATCGATAGGGAATTTTCTGTTTTGCACTTTGAACGGATTCTCTTTGCTGCGGTGGAGTATATGGGGGTTGATGTATAGAAAATCCCCGTTGCTTTGCGCATAGCCGGAAGAGGAGATCCAAGCCTTTATTTTAAGAGGTACATGAATGCTGTCCTTTGATTCCATCTGGACCGAATCAATGGTGATCCCCGCCTGTTCTGTTTCAAAGGATTCTCTGGCGATATCGATCTCTTTTTTATCTTTCAGATCACGGCGTTCAAATAGGTCTGCATATTCCCGGTATGCTTCTTCGAATGTTCCGTCCAGAGACCCGTCTTCATGGAGTTTGATAGTCGCAAGACCGGATCTGATGTACCGCTTGGGGGAGGTCAGAGTGACCCACTCAATTCCTCCTTTCTTAATGACAAGCCCTCTAACGTTTAACACTTTTGTCGGAAGCAATTCCATGAGACGAAGCGGGTCGGTCGCGTCGAGATAGTAGGTCTGCTGTCCTGCAGGGACGCGGGCCAACACGTAATTAAATTGTGAGATGATAGGATATAGATCCTGGACTTTTCCGTTGCCCCGTGTGCTGAGAATGACAGGATCCCCTTCAATCCCGATACTTTTGAGAAGGGAAAGGAGCAGAAATGTGATGTCGGCGCTGTTCCCTTTTTTGGATTCCAGGACATCGTTGACTTCCCGATCGGCAAAAACACGGTTCTCGCCCGTCCACACAATGGATTTCTTTGTCCAATCATAGATTGCTTTTATTTTCTCCTCCGGTACAGAAAGGCCGGAAGTGATTTCCTCGGCACACTTACGCACTTTACGGGTGTTATCAATGCATTGCGAAAAATTTTTATGATCCAGCAGTTCTTCTACCAGCGAGGACCATGTATTCAAGATTTTTTTCACACCGCTGCCAACAAAAGCATAGCCCGCCAATTGAACATCCACTTTGTTGTAATAATCATCCATCGTCGTGATATATAGTTCATCTCGCAGGGCGGGGGCATCTTTAAGTGCCCAGCGTATCTGTGCACATTGCACAATATTACTCCCGAGATAACTGGCAGCTATTCCGGAGAATATCTGACTCGTCTCTACGTTTTCATTGATCTCTAAGGGTTCGTACCCGTTGGTAACAGCAGAGTACGAGATCGATCGGGGACACCGAATGCGATACTCACTCCAGCGGACCGGTTCATTGCGCTGGAACACCCAATCCCGCATGAACCAAAGACTTTTAGACTCAATGGAATATCGGATTTCGATAACGCAGCCCGGTTTCAGTCCCGGCAGCGTGAACCGGTAGCGAGTACGGCTGTCACTGACCTTTTCCTGAAAGATATCGTCCTCCTGTAATTGACTTTTCACAACGTTGGCTTTTTCGTCAAGAACATAGGTCACGCCTTCGATGTCATAGATCCGCTCTGTACCTTCTTTGGTGTAGAGGGTAACGGAGTGCGTTCCCCACTCATACCCCTTTGCGGTCAGAATCTTCACGCGCAAATGCCTTTGAAAGACAATATCGAGATCGTTGTTGAAAGAGGATTCCCCGTAGTCGCAAAGAATGAGAGCAGATGCGTTTGTATCCTTCGGAAATGAGGTCATTGCAAGATCGGCTCTTGATATTTCCCCCCAGGTGATCGGAGGGTCTTGTGCGTACAAGAGAGAAAGAACTGCAAGGTGACATAACAGCACTGCTGCTAATCGTTTGATGATCAGATGTCTCATGAATTCCCTTTTGATAGAAATGAACTGGAAATGATGCCTTTCTGTCGTAATGGCAACCCTGCCTACTTTATAAACTGCAGTGCAATCGCCAATACGAACAGCACGCCGCCGCTTTCTGAAAAGAGAAGATTCACTTCAGGAAGCAGCCGAACCTTTTCGCCGATGACCCCACTGTTTGTCGTGATCCGGCCAGCCCCTCTAAAATGTTCAACAAGAACAACTTTTAATATGATTAAAGATGATGGTGTAGGTCATGGGGAGGACATTTCTCCTTGAATAGCGCCCTCTACTTCCTGAGTTTGTTACTTAGGAGCGCTTCCACCACGCCTCCGGCGCGGTTCTTTCAATAAGTAACGGACTCTTGATTCTTTCTACCTCTCATAGTACTATGCATACGACTTCGACCAGGCAG